>ERZ773192.92-NODE-92-length-101034-cov-15.651363_pt1 | contig 101034 bp, 111 predicted proteins | sample MGYA00581010_ERZ773192 | MGnify/ENA primary metagenome ERZ773192 (study PRJEB29015, sample SAMEA2737741) | human gut metagenome | biome: human gut; feature: human-associated habitat; material: faeces | place: China | collected 2012 ...
AAATATGCCAACAACTATCGTAATTATATTAAGGATAGGAAACATAGAAAATATCACATACCCCTCTACTTGGTCATTACTTGTTTTATCAAGAAACTCTACATTATTATAGTACCTTCCTAATAGTGTGCAGACAATGAAAGGTAGAATATAGAAGAAAATTATTATAAATGCTACCATGTCCCAATAAATTTGTATGTCTTCTTATAAGTAGCTGTAGTTGCATCCTCATCAGTGGACTCTTGAAGTGGTACAATAGAGTCTTTATATTCAATACTATACCTAGTATCATCCTGAGGTGACAACTTACCAAAACTCCGTAGCTCATCTACAGTACTATTATGAGCCTTTACACATCTCCTAACAAAATCATTCTCATGAGGCTTGAGGGTACCATCTATAACTACATCATAGCACTTCTTGAGGGCAGCGACAATGAACTGCCTTCTCATAGCATTAACCAGCACTTCTCTTTCAGGAGCCTGATGCTTTCCAAGCATATTCCTAATGTCATCATCACTGAACCTTACCCTATGCTCAGGGTCTTTAAGTACCCATTGCTTAGTCCAATCAGTCTTGCCACTACTTCGTGTTCCTTGGCATATAATTATCTTTGGCATTGTCTTTCCTCCATATATTCTTTATGTTCTCTACAATACTCACTTCCCTCAATAGCAGGCTTTCTACAAACACCAAAGGTGCACCTCCTCTTAGCATTAAAGCCTAATTCTATACTTGATTCTACTGAATCTTGGACTACTCCCCTGATGATACTAAATGCAACATTGAGCCTTTCATGTTCAAGGGATGTAAGTACTCCTTCCTCAAAAGGGAATCCTATCATACCATTCAATCTCCAAAGGATTCTACTCCTCTTTTGCCACTTTAATTGTTTCTCTGTCATATCATATTCTTTGTTATCAGTATGTCTCTAACCCTGTTCCAATCTACATAGTCTCTATCATCTTCAGGCTCAATTAATGGAATACCCAAAGCTGCATCATCTATGTACAGGTTAGCAAATACTTTGGGAGATGAGGACCATCCATATTGTTCAGGATTCCTGTTAATTCCCCATAGTTCAATGTCATTGTCTATGAACCAACTTATAGCATCATCCAATGTGTCCCCACTCCTCATGGTATATAGGATAATCTTATGCCCCTTTCTTACTAACTCCTTCAAGACAGAAACAGCACCATCAACATCCTCTCCTACCATTGGATACCTATGTTTAACACAAGTTCCATCAAAATCTACTGCTATTGTCATAATTGCTCAGCTATTTTCTTGAGTAAATCAGACTTGGAAGTGAACCAAGACTTTCCTATTTCAGAATCCCTTATATCTGTAGCATAACAATTACTCATTGTATTGGATACTTTGTAAGTAGTATGAATTTCTGGAGAATGACTTACATTCTGCTCAAAAACACTTCGTATATTCACTACAACTTTCCTCTTAATCTTGAAGTTTTCATCAAGACTGTACAATGCAGTACCAATGTCCAAGATATTTTCTAATTCTACCTTCATAAACTCTCCTTTCTAAGTAAAAGAAAAGGAAGGGCACTATTCAGTACCCTTCCTAGTTTTATCTAACCACATAACAGTCATTATAGCATAATTTGCAAGGTCAAGAAGAGTATCTTTAATAGATTCATCATTAACCTTTGCTTCCTTATTTGTAAGAGACTCGATTCTATTCATCTTATCTCCCATCCTTACTATTGATGCTACAATGCCAAATTTATCAAGAGACTTGTCAAAGCTATTACCATAGTCATGATTCTTGGCTGCATAAGTCTTAGCCATGTTATTGGTAATCTCAGTGAACCTCTCCACACTTTCAGCCAGTTTAGGTCTGCTGCCTAACATTCTGATTCCTTCCTTTACCCCTTTTAAGAGAGAAAGGCCAATTTCTGTCCTACCAGAATCTTTATATGCAGTAATAGCTGCATCCAACCTATCAATGAGGTTCTGATATTCCTTGTTTATTGTTACTTCCATTTCTTCACTTTATTAATTACTTAAATCTCAATGAACCCAACATGATGCAATCTCAGGCACAGCTTTGATAGTTACCTTCTTGCAAAAGATAGATGCTGCATACTCCATACATTCACTTAACTTCTTGGCTTCCTGTTCAGCTATCTCTTCAGGAGGCTCAATTAGATACTCATCATGAACATCATTGGGAATCAGAACTTTAAATATAAGCCCATCATCCACAAGATGATTGAAGTATTTAATGCCAGCTATCTTGGTCATGGCAGCAGCAGTACCCTGTGAAGGGTAATTGCATGATTGACTGTCAGATGCACTTTTTCTTTTCCACAAGTGCTTCATCACTGACACATATACAGTCTCCCTGTTAATGTCAATAAACTTCTCCTCTACCTTACCTGCCTTCTTGACTTTATATGAGTATCTGATAGCTATCTCCTCAATAGGGACTCCTTGAGCAAACTTCTTTGCAATCTCTTGCATGATAGATGGAGGAATCTCGGATATTACTCTGCCACTATCTCTTGCAGCTTTGTATATATCCCAAAAAGAATCTCCCATACTATTCTTTCTTCTCTCTATACCTTTTAGTATAGGGTAGTCATAGATGTATGCCCTTAATCCGGTTATCTTTGAGATTAGGATATAGCCCCTATCCCACATATCCCTCTTTTGTACCTTGAAATAGCTTGCTATACCATTAAATCTCTTGAAGTAGTTATTTTGAATCTCAGTAGCAAAGTCCACAGGAATATTGCAATTAGCTGCCATTGTAGGAGCCTGGCCATTATAATTGAAACAGAACCTTGCCTTCTTAGCCAAATCCCTAAGGTCTTTTCTCACCTTCTTGACCTGCCCTTCCTCAATACCATCAAGGTCTTTGGGGAAACACATCTTGGCTACAAAGGAATGCCCATCTCTCTCATTAGGGTCATTATAGAATGCAATCCATTCCCTATCATTGGATAGTTCAGTGAACACATGTCCTTCTTGGTCCCCATAATCACAGTCTACCAGCAAGTGACCCTCTTCAGGCACAAATGCTGCCCTTGTCTCCTCTGTGGCTGGAAGCTGCTGGATATTGACACTTTTATCATTTGTCTGTGTAGTGGTATTCTTATCCTCATCCTCTTCTGCAATGTCATCATCTTTTGTCTTGCCTCCTCTACCCTTTCCTCCTGAACCGCAAGATAACCTCCCTGTATCCATCATTTGATTGAATGTTGGATGGATTCTCTGTGTTACTGGATTAATGGCATCAAGGAAATTCTGACCAAAAGATGTCACTACTTTAAAAGCTGCCGAATACTCAAGGTATAAGGGAACAATATCACTTTTATCCTTTTGCATTTCTATATACTTGGACTCTACAGACTCCCTCATCTTACCTGTCTTCTTATCCTTGACCAACAAGTCAAATCCAAGTTCCTTGAATAGCCTGATTACCTGTTTGGAACTACTCCAATCAATAATACATTGAGGTCCTGTATCAAACTCAGAGAATAAGGAGGGTGCAGGGATTGCAACATATACACCCTCTTTGAGCTTGGCAGGCTTGCCCTTTTTATGGGAATCATAATTCCTTTGTATTAGGGAAGGGTCATTCTTGTCTAGCACATATTTGATAACCCAATCATTAAGCCTCTGCTCTGCAACCCTTAACCTCTCCTTATCCTTGACCATTTTAGCTTTCCACCTAGATGGGTCAAGTCTAATGCCACAAAATTCAATATATGCAAGGACTCTTACAAACTTGTTCTCTATTTCAAGAGCATTCTGCTGTCCCCTCTGTGCTATTATCTTCATTTGGGCATTCATTATATCCTCAAGATATACTACGTCATTTGCTGCATAGACTATGACTTCCTCTGTTACACCTGCATGTATCTTTCCTCTCACAGTCTTATCCAAATAAACATGCAAGTACCTGTCACAACATGCTTGTAAAGACAGGGATACAATGCCGGGTGGAAATCCAAGGAATAGAATCTTCTCACCTAAATAAGTGTCATAGACATTTCTAATTACAATGTGTTCCTTATACAGCCATCTCAAGTCAAATTTTGCATTGTGGATGATGAACAGCCTATTACTTTCAAGATAGTCCTTGTACTGATTAATATCAACAGTTGTGCAATCTATCACCACTTGGTCTTCCTTATTTCCAAGTTGAAGAAGAAGCAGTCTCCCTGTCCATATCTCAGTCCCTGTAGTCTCAGTATCAAGCCCTACAATACTTAATGGATTCAGTACTTCAAATGACTCCTCTACAGTTATACACTTATACTTAGCACCTGAATACCCACCAAATAATTTCCTCTGTCCAGTAACATAGTATATCATTTCCTAATATAGGCTACCAATGATTTGAAATCAATCACATATTTGTACTTCTGAAAAAACAGGCTTCCCAATATGCCATGTAATTGAACACCTGAATCTTCCTTAACCTGCCTGAATGCACTATCCATATTAAGTATGGTAAAAGTGTCTTCAAAGGAATTATCCTTATACTTGACTTCCATGGTACATGTAGGCATACTTGATTTAACCTCTCCATCTATACCAAAGGTATCCAAGTTTTCAGTGCATTCCTTGTAATCCAAATCTTTGATAACAGACTTGTTGATTATAGAGTTATTGGCTCCTGTATCTAACAGGAAGTTCAATTTCTTTCCATTATTATAGAAAGTTATTATGGGCAACTCCACCAAGTCCATCGACTCTTTGAATGACATATGAGGCTCACCATTCCTTTTATGGTCTTCGACTGCATTGACAATCAAAGCTACAAAAACTACTATAGTAAACGTAATTAATAGTTCCAATATAAACATCTTCCATGCTTTTTTTTATTATTTAACTCCGGTAGAACCAAATCCTCCTCTATTCTCTTCTCCCAAATCATCAACCTCTACAAGCTCAATACCAGAGCTAAGCAACCACTTAAGCTTCTGCCATATAGTAGCCTTCTGACTAAGCTGTATCCTAAACTGGCATATCCTATCACCACTATTAATGGTAGTATTCTCCATAGGAGAACATATATAATGCCACTCATCTGCATTGCCGCTATAACTGTTGTCTACTATACCCTCTCCATTAGGGATAAACACTTTCAATTTATCAGGAGCACTGCTTCTGGAGGCTATTATAGCCTCAAATCCCTTTGGCAGCTTTATTGCTACTCCAAGAGGAATATAATAAACAGGTATCTTTACCTCCCTATGACCCTCTGCTACTCCATTAACAGTTCTCCTCTTTAATGTGTTGGCCTGAGAAGCACTCAATTCAACTGTTTCAGCACTCCTCAAATCAATCCAATCTCCCTTTTCACTAATTGAAGGCATGCATCCTCCAGTCAATACTTTTACTTTAATCTTTAGTCTCATCTTTCCAAAATTCACTTGTCATATCTATAGTATAATACCTCTCTTCTTTTTTCAAATCAGGATATTCATGTATTGCCTTACATACCCAGTAGAACCTCTGATTTGTACCCCTTCTTGTAAGTGGGCCATACTCTTCCATATATGGGCCAAGTTTGATATAGTCAAAGTTTTTCAGGTCAATTTCATCAGCCTGAATATCCCTGCCACTATACCATGCAACCTTTATATTGTTCCACTCTTTTAAGCCCATGCTACGTTTCTTCTTTACAAACTCTGCAAGCCTGTTTATGCTCTCAGGGTCTGAATCTCCACCCATAAATGCAATGCAGGTAATACCCTTATTGGCAAGTACCATCTCCTCTAAAGCATCTTCATCCAATATTTCCCCAATGTCCTCTGCCAAGTAAGGGCTATGGCAGCCTTTACAATGGCATGGACAATTAGAGATATTTATGGCTAAAGTAACTTCATTTGGTACCTCTGCAAAAACTATCTTAGTATCTACATATTTCAACATAATTTTTCACGTGATGTAATCATTATTGCAAGATACAGTCCTACCAACAATAGTAGTGGAATCCATAAAGGACTTAGGATTAGCCACCATGGCCAACTAATGACACCACATAGCTTCAGAACTACAAGAACCACTGCTACCATACTAATCCATCTTTCCATATACTCTCCTTCCTGCCTCTATCTGTCTGTCTTCACCAAAGCTCTTTATAGGTCTCAGATACCCTATGACCCTTGTGTATTGGGTAATGTTCTTGCTATGGCACTTAGGGCATTCAGTAATAGGATGCTTGGTAATGTAACCACAAGTATCACACTTACTATTAGGAATATTAAATGTGAAGTAGTTAGTTCCATTAGCTATAGCAAAAGCTATAAGCTTGAGATACTGCTCCTTGCTGAGATGGTCTTCAAGATTGATATGGGCTGCACTTCCCCCATCAGTATATTGGTAAGTCTGTCTTCCATGAAGAATGAACTTATCAAGCACTGAGGTATCATCATGTGCATTATAGAAGTATGAGTTATACAGGTTCTCATCTTCTGGGACCCAATAGCCATCTTCCTTATCCCAGTTATAATTCTTTCCTCCTAATCCCTCAGCAGGTACTACCTCAGAATTAAATAGGAATGGCCTGCTTTTATCATGTATAGAATGTATCTTATTCTGTTCTTTAATAGTTCCAAGTACAAGTTGAAGGAATTTGATATATTCCTCATTGTTACTTACCTTAAGTCCCAAGAACCTAGCAGCCTCATTCAGACCATTAATACCTATGGTAGAGTATAATTTGCTGATATGGATATATCCTCCATTTGAAGCTGCAAACATTCCTCTCTCTTCCATTTCATATAACATGGTCTTGAAGGCTATATGATACTTGTAGACTCTTTCGAGAATACTTGTTAGGTACCTCTTGAACTCACTAGAATTAAAACACCCAAAGTCATTACCTCTGACCATACTGTGAAAGTTCTGAATGATTCTATTCATGTTAAGAGTGATTACATTGCAACTACCAGTCATAACACCAGTCAACCCACTTGTAGGGTTGAAGGTATTCTCTGCAAGCTCATTTCTCAATCTACAGCAAGATGCGAGACTATCAGCACTATCTGAAATATAGGTGAAGAAGCTATGACCCTCTGCATACATTTCAGCAGTGAAATCCTTATACTCCTTATCTATAATATCATTGGTCTTTGGGTCATACACCATAGCCATAGTTTCTACAGGGAATGTAAGTATCTGCTTGGTCCTTAACTTATTGAAGAACTTCATAAACAGCCTTTGCAGGCAATCTATTGCCTCCCATTGGGGCTTGGTTCCATCAGGATAATAGAACTCTCCAAACAGAGAATCAAAATATGTGTGGTCATAATAAGATACATTTGTAACATTATGTTCACATAGAGTCGTTAATTCTATGCAGTTCTCTTATGAACTTCTTATAGTTTCCTATAAGTTCAGACTATATCATTACTCAAAAAATGAGTACCCCCAGCTTCCACTCACTTGAGTGTACTTCCATAAAGGAATAGTCGTTGAACCTTACCAATAAATTGGTCTTGGCTGCTGATTGCCATATCTTATGACTTAGGGTTCCAGCAATTCAAGGGGTTTATAGTCCACCTACAACTGACCATGTATTTTATGGTGGCACATAGAACACACTGTTATTAGATTATTAGGATTATTCAGCTCTTTGTCTTTAACAGCAATCTCGTACAATTTATCTGCATCATCTACTGGTGATAATGGATAATTTTGTATAATAATTCTATTAAGAATAGACTTAAATGGAATTAAATGATGTACATGTAGGCTATCTTTACTACCACATATAACACATTGATTGCCATCTCTGCAAAGTATGTCCTTTTTCAGAGAGTCATCACTACAATATTCTCTAATTCTTTGAGATAGTGTAGAAATTCCACCCTTCCAATTAGGATGATTATCTCCTGTCATCAGACCTACCTTGCTTTCTGAATTATTCCTAATTTTAATACCTAAGTTCTTCAGAACTCTATCAATAACACAAGGGTCACAATTATATCTAATACCAAGCTCTTTCTTTGAAAGACCCTCTTTCAAATATAATCTTTCCATGACTTCTTTATTGCTAAAGTCTTTAGGAATTTCTTTGGATTTGAAATTCCATTGTGACTCTGATAGAGTTCTTCTCTCTATAGTATGCTTTTTTTAATCTTAACAAGATTGTTCTATGAGAAGTCCCAAACTGTTTTGCTATTTCAGTTGAGGACTTACCTTGTAAATACAAGTCAATAATAGTACTATCATCTAAATCTTTTCTATGTGCAGCCATAATTATAAATTATTTTATGCTGCAAAGATATAAAATTTATTTGAAAGTACCAAATTTCTTAATGGACTTTGATATGACCTATTACCAGCAGGCTGGTTTACACCATAGATGAATTGCTTGAATGCTTTGTATATGGCATCTCTTACGGTTCTTTGCTTAGTACAAGCTCTTGAAGTAATTACATCATCCAATCTAATGAACCAATCACTGCCAAACTCCTGTATAACATAGTAATTTAGTGCAATAAAGTATTCACCTACTGCTACTGCCCCCTTACATTGAGAGGATAACAGGAAGATAAGATTAGTTACTTGACCACTAAATGACTGTAAATCATTGGGTGGTGTCGGTGTAATACTATCAATGTTTCCCACACCCTCTGTCATAAGGGGATATAAGCTTACAGCCATGCAATACTGCTTTAATACAGGAGTAGTAGCCTCATCATGTGTATAGATTATATGAGAGTTCAGGTCTTTCTCATACTTTTTGGCCACTTCAGGATACATCTCATTCAGCTTGTCTTTCATTCTTTGCCTTTGTATAACCCTGTTAGTAGTCTTATATACCTCACCTTCAAGGTTGGCAACATTCTTCACAGTCACATTTGCATTTGCATCTGTTTCTGAAGAAGAGGCAGCATTTTCATCAGATTGGCTATACTTATTCATATAGTCAATCCTCTCCTTGATAAACCTAGCCTGTTTGTGCTGTTCCCTATAGATAATATAGCTCTTTGCCACGTCAAAGAATCTCTCATTCATGAGAATATCTTCCACACGATTCTGTATCTCCTCAATACCTATCACATCTCCTTCTAGTGTGCCAAATAAGGCATCAATCATTGGCTTTATGTACTGAGGCATCTCCTTATGGCAGGACTCAAATGCCTTTGCAACTGCTGTAGCAATCTTGTCTATATTGAACTCCTCTCTACTTCCATCTCTTTTTACTACTTGCATACTTTTTTTTTTACAAAGTGTTTAACCACCCTTCAAGGTTATTAGATGCTGATAACTCGATGCCAATAGGTACTTTTGGTCTTGAAGTGAGATAATAAGAGAGTTCTCTTCCTATCTCAAAAGGACTCCTCATAATGATTTGACCATCTCTTCCAAACCTAAGTGTACCTTCTGCCTGAGTAAAAGGGCACCTCCACACCAATGGAGTAAGTGTCCTCCTATTGACTACTATAAAGTCATAATCAAGCAACTTAAAACTACTGAAGTACTCATCCTTATCCATATTCTGCCTGATAATAGACCAATATAGTCTGGCTTGAATATCATATCTCCAATCCACGAAAGACTTATAGAAATCCCATTCAGTGTGGGAACTTGTCTTCAAATCTACAGGCTTTATCCATTTCTCTTTATGATTGACCATAATCAAGTCAGCCATATTCCTATAGACTATACCATCAAACTCTCCTTTGAATTTAAGCTGATACAGTCTTTCAATATCAGTCTCAAATGGATTCTCTTCAAAATACAACCAAGTAGCTTCACTGGTCTTAAGTGCCTTCACTGCATTACACACATCTTGGTAGGTCTGTGTGTCAAGTATAGTCCTATTACCTGCTACAAATAACAGATTATAGTATTCATATCCCTTTTCCTTAATTGCCCTAGCTCTAGTCTCTGGTCTCCAATTCATTTGATAACCCTGTTCCTCAGTCTCTTTGATAATTCTAGCATCCTGAATACTGCTCAGGTTATCACAGGAATCCTTATATTGACTGAACAGGGACTTTACTATCCTCACAATAGAGTCAGGAATTGATGGGTATTCTGCCACCATAAATTCCTTATCAAATTCTGGCTGTCCTCCAGTAATGATGCTGTCCACAGCTCTACCAAATGTCAGGGATGGGGTATCCAGCTTATCAAACAGCTTATCTAGGTTATTAAACCCCTCCCTCTCATATCTTGCTATGGTAGAGTAACTTAAGGCAGGGTCTGCCCTATATGTTGCCTCATCCACATCCCAGCTTATTTCCTTTAAAGATTTCATATCTAATAATAAAACTCTTCAAGATTATCTGATGAAGGATAGAGTGCCTCATAATAGGCATCAACCTCTGATTGCAACTTCCTCATTCCCTCAAGGTCAGCCTTCAGGTACTTTTCCTTGGTGTTTGCTCTTGCAAGTGCAATCCTTGTCCTAATGATTGATGAGTTAACCAAGGACTGAAGAGACTCAAAGTCTCTGGTATCCAAAAGCCTAAATGCCAAGTCAACATCGTTGCCGGGTAATGAGGGAATTAAATCCTTCATTCTATCTATGGAACTACTCTTGTTCATAATTCTTAATAATTTCTATTGCCTGCAACAACTGTTTCCTAGTATAAACCTCAAAGTATATGGACTTTTCTCCTTTCTCAAGATACCGGTCATTAAGGTACTTTATAAACATCTTTTTCTTAAGATAGAATACATCATTCTCCATTCCCTTAGCCTCTATGTAAACATTAAGGTCATTGTATTTGAAATAGAAATCTGGTGTGTACTGTACATTAATGATTCTTGCTTTCTTCCTGACCAGCATCTTTGATGAGCTGCCACCAATAGTTGCTAATCTCACATCCCTCTGACGGTCAGTTTCTCTATCATAGTATGGGATTTCAGGACGAAACCCTTCCCATATAACAAATGTAATTGGCTCATACTTAGGCTCAAATCCTTGCTCAAGAAGAGTGTTATATACACTCCTCTCAAGCTTTGATTTAAAGGTTATACCTTCAGAGGTACTCTGTGTGGCATTCCTAATCTTCTTATTTACCATCCCTGAACATGTCTTTAAGAGCCTCTCTCAGAACCTTGCAAGCAAATTTTGCATCATCTATGGTTCTGAATGCTGCAAAGTTCTTGTAACTCCTGATACGGCTCTTATAGAGTTTGGTGATTCTCCCATCTACAAGTGAGATTGAATAAATCTCAGGACTATTACTGATGTGGTCTTCATACTTCTTATCCAATTCAATGGCTATCTCCCTCAATACTATGGCAAATGCTGCTGCTGGATAGCAGGAATCAATGGTATTAAGATAGTTGCAAGCCTTTGCTGGCTTCCAACCAAATCTCTGTGCAACCTTATTGACATAGAAAGCCAAATCATCCTTTGAAATGTCATCTGCATCCTTCTTTTTCTCACTAAGGGACTCTTTTGTGCAAAGAACTCCTTGTTCAATCAAAACAGGAATGATTTCCTCATCTACTACATAGAGTTTGTCTCCTTTTACAAGGATGTCACCAATGTGTACCTCTTCTCCATTTTTGAGGTACAAACAGTTTCTTTCTGCTTTTTTCATTTCTTTTTTTTTGTATTAATATTCTTGGTACCAATCTATAGGTACTCCGTAAATCTCCTTAACCTTATTGCTGACATCAGCAAATAGCTGGTGTGGCATCTTAGTACCATTCCTTGCAAAATAGGCAGGATGCTCAACTTCAATAATAAAGTTGGACTTACTATTGATATAAGGCTTGAATGTCTGAGCCTGTTTACCAAATAATACATATACCCCAGCAAGGTTATTCTCCGATATATTTCTCAGCAGTTTAGATATAAAAGGTCTCCACATCATAGTATGTGAACCGACTTTATTCATCTCTACTGTAAGTGCAGAGTTTATCATCAATATCCCTTGTCTTGCCCAACTCTCTAAGGTTTGGTCAAAGGTAATACAATAATGCGGAACCTCAAAATTGATTGCTGCTTCTTTAACAATGTTTAAGGATGGGGATAATTCGCTCTCCTCCACCTCTGCCCTATTGCCAAATAATATACCAGTTGCAACTCCTTTCTGCGGATATGGGTCTTGGCCTACAAATACCGCCTTCAGGCTATTGTAGGGACAAAGCCTGAAAGCTTTGAATATGTCACATTGCTCGGGGCATATCTTCTTTGTAGCATATAATCCTCTCAGATTCTGCATTATTGATATTAGCTCATTCTCATCTATGACATTCATCCAATCACCAAGATACTCTCTTATTCCCATTGCCTCATTACAACATCTACATTATCAGCCAAGAAGTCATTCACATCATCATTAAAGGTGTCTACACTGCTGGGCACAGTGGGCTTGACAATGTTATCAATAGGACCGATTATAACCTCTGGCTTCTGTATCTTTCCATGTAAAGTGATAATGCCGTAATTATACATGACATTAAGTACAGTGAATACAATGCCTTTACTTAGAGGTGATGATGATTCAAAAACCTTTGGACTCACATAGCATTTAGTCTTCTCCTTCTCTGAAAGGTCAATAGTACATAGGAATAAAGGATTCAAATCCTCATCCAAGATTAGTCCTGTACTAGCCCAATATACTGTGCCTGAGAGAATGAACTTCCTTATACCATATTGTCCTGATGAGTTTCTCAGAAGTGAATAAAAAGTTTGTACCTTCATAGGAACTCCTTGCTCATACAAAGGTACTATCACATCTCCATTCTTATCTCTTATAAGACCATTAATATTGCCTACTAGTGGAAAACCTTCATCTTTCCGTACTAATATTCCTACCTTAACACCATTGTCCGTTAATGGAATAGATTCTGAAGAATAAGGAGGTGTTGTCCTGTGTATCACAAAGATTGTCCGTACCAGTTGCTTAGCGTTTTCTGTCATGACTCAGTCTTTAAATACATAATTTCTGCATTATAAGTTGTAAAGAAGGGTAAATCCCTTTCTATGGGAGGGTTACACTGGTTAGCACAAAAGTTCACGAATAGATTTACCATATATGATGCAATCATATTTGCACAGAATGTGGTCTGCTTGTAAGAACATATTGTCTCATCAGCCTCCTCATCAGAGAATAGGAATTGTGATTCATACCTATTGATATTATACTCATCATCTCCTCTAATGCACAATACTTGAAACTCCTCAGCAGCCAATCTACCATCAATGAATAGGCAGTTTGCCTTTTCCTCACTAGGTTTGCTCTGAACATGATTCTTCCATGCCTGAAAGAAATTCTTTCTGGCTACCATATTGTCAAATCCGCAAATCATTATGTCTGATGCTTTGGTATCTGCGGTAAACCTTTCACTAATACCACATATACCATAATAATTAGCATAATTGGATACCATTTCAGCAAGTGCACCTACCTTTGTCTTTCCTACATCCTCTAATCCATACAATTGGCCACTCATATTAGCCTCATCCACAGTATCATCATCATAGATGAATATGGCCTTGGGCTTTACTCGTGCCAACAGAAATCCTACATAGCTTCCAATCCCACCAATGCCTGCAAGTGTAATGGATTTCTCCCGTATTTTATTATACCAGATAGCTGAACTGAACCTGCTAGTGGTATCATCCATAAGTAATGTGGGGGAATTTATCGGCAGCAGGTTATCTGTTGATTCTTGTTCTGTACTCATAACTTTTCTTTTCTTTCTTAAACTATATAATCTTTCAGGAATTTGATATACCTTTCGATATAAATGTTACTAGGTAACTTTTCTAGCTCATGTATGACATGGCTGGCATAGACTGAGGCCATTTCAGTAATATCAAGACCTTTTCCTTCCAAATCATCATCCTCTATGCTCCACATCAAATACTCAAGGTATGCCTTAGCCCATTCATCAAATCTCCTGAGGGCCTCTTTACCTGCACCAAACCTTTCAGTATACAATGTAGTCATTGCTCCAGACCATCTGCTTGGGTCTATTTTACTCTTGGTAGTCATCAAGATGCTCCCAGTAACTATTTGCAGTACCATTTCCTTGATAGCATCTTTATCAACACTTAAGGTATTGACAGATGGGTCTTCCTGATAGTCAGTTTTCTTATCCTTCTGTATTTTTTGACCATAATACTGTCCAAATACTTTTGTCTTATTGGGTAAATCAACAACAGCCTTATTCCTCAATTCAATTAATCTGCTCTCAATTTCTGAAGACTTATATCTGTTTTCAACCACTACCCTTAGCCTGAAATACTCTATTACTTCGGTATCATCAACATATTCGTCAATTTCTGTCTTATCAGGTTCCCCAAAGAACCCAATGGTTTTCTTCTCAACTACTCTTGTAGACTTTACTTTCCTAGTAACAGCAGCAGAATAATCACCCCTGTTGTTGACAATAAGAGATACGAAGTTATTACTGTCTGTACCTTCCTGTTTTAAGGTCTTGACATCCTCACCACTAAAGAAGGTAGCCATGAGATTGTGTGAATGAATCAAGCCCATTTGACAACCTAGAAGTTCCTTCTCACACATATAGGCCACTATATCAGGACTATTACTAAACTCTGTGGTGGCAGCAGAGCCTATATCCATGATATACATATCCTTACACAATATCCTAAGGTCACCTCCTTCAAAGGTTCCCTCATAGGTGTAGAATAATATCCCTGACCATTCCCTACTCCATACCTTCCTACATGCAAACCTTATCTTGTTCTCCAATTCTTCAGGTATCACAAGAGTATAGTCACAGTTCTTGTGGCTCTTCACTTCCACTATTTTCACATTATTGTTTGTTCTTTCCATATTTGAGATTTATTACTTCAAGTATAACACTTAATATTTCTGAGATAACATCCTCTGACAAGAATAGACTTCGGACACTTGTCTCACTGACAGCTCCGGAGATTCTAAGTTTGATTTCCCTACCTTTGAAAGTGCATATTCGTCTACCTACATGCTCAGATACCCTATCAAGTAACGGCAATGACATATTCATACCATATATATGTCCTTTAGCTGCCACTCCAGATTTCATGTAGTATCTCTTAATATCTTTCACCTGCTCAGCTTCTGCGTTATCAAGTTGATTGTACCAGTTAATAAATTCATTACTTACAAGTATCATACATTCAGCATTTGACATACCCAAAACATATGACCCATTCCTGTAGACAAACTTCAACTTCCTGCTGAGAATCAAATGTCTTACGAAATTTGTTATGAACTTTGGTAGGTTCTGTGCTCTCCTATATCCGATGTAATCTATTCTTTCCGAGGAGCTAGTGATTCTTTCTAGTTTCCTATAAGGTCCTCCTGACAATGACTCTACAGTAACAAACTTGCTTAATTCATAACAGAATAGCATCCACTCCTCATTAGTGCATACCTTACTCCTCAGCATATACGATGTGCCTTGTATAGGTCCTGCGCCCAAACAAGGAGTTTCAAACCTTTCAAAGTTACCAGTAGGTATTCCACATATATGACTGTGCATATAGTCAGAGTAGAATTGGTCCAATGTGTACTCTGCCCTGTTCATTCCAATGGTACTAAGAACCCCGGGTACTGCAAGTCTAACCTTCACATACAGTTCTGTAATGTATACAAAATTTCCATGCTCATTAGTTACCTTTACTCTAGGAAAGTACACTAATATAAATGGGCGTAGTAATGCATCCCAACACCGTGTAATCTCTGTTACACCTTCCTTTATAGACTCTTCAGATAGCTGTCTTGTAAATGCGTCTATTGGTGGCTCCACCATTCTCAAATCAACCCTCTCCTCACCAAAGAATTCCTTGAATACATCATATATCCTCAGGATATTCTCCATAAAATACCCCTTTTCCTTGTGCTCTCTTATTATTTCGGGTACACTCTCCCTAGAAACTGCTTCCATATTTGAGAACTCTAAATGTATACAAAATAAAAAAAAATAGGGAAGGAATATAATATTCCTCCCCCTATCTACTCTTAGCCTATCAAGCCCTCAAACATTTCATCTATCTCGCCCTTGGTAAACTCAACGGCTTTCTCCTTTTTGGCCTCAGCTTTAACACCTAAATCCTCAAGTATCATCCCCCTAGCCTTAAAGCTGAGATTTCCTGCATCATACAGTGCCTCCACCAGCTTTACAAGGGCTTGTTTTACACCTTTCTCATCTGTAGAGCTGACAACCTCCTTACCCTTTTTGACGGGACTTTCCTTAGCAGGACTTTCTTTCTTATCCCTCTTCTCCTCTATCAAGGATACAAGGTCACTGGTCTTGCACTGAGTAAAGTTCTTGCCAAACCTCTTCTGACACTCATCCTGAAGACCCATTGTCTTGATGCAGGTATAAGCCTCCATTCTACTCATGGAAGCCCCAGACTTAATGTTCTTATTTGTGGTGGTTAACATAATTACCAAATTATTGGTAACCTGTCCCTTCCAAGTAATATCATGAGGAAGGATAGAGTCATTAGACTTTAACTCTGTCTTTGACAATCCCTCAAGGAAGCTCATATTCCTATATGAAATCCCTTCTCTTGTCAAATCACTCTTTAATTCTCTCAATGTAGTTGCATCTGAGAGTATTTCCACTGTTCTGTTTCCTGTAGTACATACTACTGTAATCTTTCTTTTTTCCATGCTTTTTTTTTTAATACCAAACTCTGCTTTCTATTCAATCTCAAAGGGCAAATCATCTCTATACTCTTCCCCTCTAGAAGAGGTAAATAAAGGAATGATTATTTTAAGGAACTCTTCCTTTCCCTTGGCCTTGAATAAATCTGAAATATCTTTTCCTTCATCAAAGAATGGTAATACCACATTAGTGAATCCTGTCTCTCTTGAAAGCCTCTCAGCATCTTCTAGGCCGGGCTTATCATTATCCAGACAAATAAATACCTTCTTGAACCTCCTGTTCAATTCACTTATTGCAGTACCACTCATTCTGTATCCCTCACCTTGAATGGCAAGGGAAGGTATCCCTGTGTTAGACCATAGACATAGGGCATCCTTTAATGAGGAACAAATACATATTTGTTCCCCATATTCAGGTACCTTAGTCCATAGGCTTACCACAGAGCTGTCATGCTTGTTACTCCACTTATACCTGCCCTTATTAAAGGGTTGGTATATCTTTAGCGTAACTTTTCCTTCCTTATGTTCAACATAGGCATAGGCATATTTATCAGCTACAAACACATATCTATGACCATCTTTGAGGACAATTTTATGGGATATGGGGTAAACCTCTGCATATTTGAGCCATTCAACACTAATGCCATAAGACTCCCAATATTCTATATCATGTTTCCTCCATTCCCTAATCTTGCATTGTAGGTCTGAGTTGCTGTTATGACTGTTCATATCATTTACAACACATGGTGTATATGTTTGAATATTGCAATTACCCAAAGAAAACCTTTCCATATCCTTCCTGATTCTTGATAAGACCTCACTATAACTACAGCTCCACATATGACCAAGGAGGTCAAAGATTCCTCCCCTGTCTCCTGTAGACAAATCTGTATAATATATCCTTTCCCCATTGGGGGAATAGAGACCAAAGGAAGGTCTTCTATCCCTTCTTAATGGGGAATTTATAATAGTGGGTACTTCTGTAACACCCAAATAATATGATAAAATATCTGCTTCTGTTACTCTATCCAAGATTTCCTTCAAACTCACAGAATCCTTGCCCTTGCTGAATGCCATGCTTTTTTTTTAACAGTTACACTTACTTGCTCAAATCCCAAGGGGACGGTGCTGAGTCAGTAGCACCCGGAAAGGGTAAAGCACCTGTACCTGACTGACTGAGGTCAGTAGAATCTACCTTATACTCCTTCAAGTCATCAACTATAAACTCGGTGTTGGCAAATGCCCCTTGTTGCTTCCTTTCCTGTAAATCCTGGTCAAGCCTACTGTAATCCCTAACATGATTCTTCAGAAACATGCTGGTATACACAGTCTGATATTGCTTGTTATCGTCTGTGGTTCTTACTCCAAACAAAACCTTGACCTTATTAGAAGGCTGATATGAGATTACATCCTTCAACTCACTGAAGTCTCCCTTGAAATAGTCCTCAATACTTTCAAGTCTGGCTTCACAGTCCTGCGGATTATCAACCATAACCCAAGTATTGTTGACATACTTCATTACATCAGGAATATTAAGATATGCCTTAAGGAACTTAGTCAATTCCTCTTCTCCAAAGTATGCAGGTCTATAGTCCTTGTCTATATTGGCATTATAGACACTGCCATCCTTCTTAGTAAGTACAGTAGCATGTGCCTTGGCCTCTTCAATAGTAGGCCATGCAGTCCTTCCATACTTATCAATCACCTGAATCTTGCTGCTGTCTTTGCTATACCTGTACTCTTGTCTGACAAAGAGTGATACCTTGGTTGTAGTGTCAATTCCATTGCACTTTTCAGGGTCAGTCTTGACAATAAAATCAATCCTCACATTCTTTACCTTGTGCTTGTCTTCTCCTACCTCAACCTCTCCTACATACTCAGGTTCTTTTTCAAGCTGGGTCATGTACAGCTCCTCAAGCTTCTTCTTATCAGGATTGACTGCCAATACAAACACCGAGCCTACTCCTATGAATCTCTTTATCTCTAAGCCTTCAGTAGATACAGAACCTTTACTGATTGCCATAAAACTAATTGATTTGTTATCTTTCATATTCATAAAGATTAATCTTCTTCTTCTTTCTCTTCTTTCTTCTCTTTTCTCTTTAGTATTGTGTAGCCAAGGGAGTATACCCAGTATCATCTATTACTGTTGTATCACTAGTTGGTAACTCAGCGCATACTGGGTCATACTGCTGTACTGAGCCTACAGCAATATCATGAGCAGCATTAAAGTCAATTTCATATACCCTGTCTTCCTCATTGAATGATACCACTCCAGCTTTAGGTTCATATTTGGTAACCTTTACAGGCTTACCTTCCTTATCAACCTTGCCTGTATCTTCAACCCTCTTGACAATCAGGTCTTCACTTGTAAATCCTCCTGTCAAGGCTTTGATTCCCATCTCATGTCCTTCAATCTCCTTGGTCAGGTCTTCATACTTCTTGCTGAGTTCCTGCACCTTCGCAAAGATTTTATCCCTTTTTGCCACTGCAAAGCTTACATTCTGTGCTACTCTTTTTACAGCAGCAAACTGTCTTACTGTTAATGTCTTATTCATACTTTTCTTGCTAAAATAAAAAAAAAAAAAAATACTTAAATACTTGTTACTAAAATATCTGTAATAATTGTCCTAATCCTCCAGACTTCTGTAATATATCAGGCTTATCCCACAGCTTGTATATTGTGAATTTCCTTTCATAATAGTCTAGGGCTGTTATAAAACATGCTGCCAATTGTGCACTACTTAATAACTTGGTAACAAACAGGGTAGTCTCATAGTAAGGCTTGCCCTGTTCTATACAGTATTGCATCAATACCATACTGATGTCACCTGTAGTAATACTATTATTAGCAACTAACCTTGATATTCTTACAGTCTCATCCCTATCCATAAACTTCTCTTAACTTGTCTACAACAATAGACAAATCATTGGGAATCTCATCAGGAAGGCCATCTAATGCGCCAAGACTATCCTTAGCAGGATATTCCCCATCAAACTCTTTCACATAATGCTTGATAGGTTTCTTGTTTTCTGCATCATAACCTACCTTACCAAAGAGGATAATATCAAACTTTCCTTCAGGTGTTATGTAGTCATCCACCATCTTTCCAGTGGTCTTGAATTTATAGGATATTGAATCACCATTCTTATCCTTGTACTCTTCATAATGAGCACAACAAATGATATTCTTATCCTCAGGAAGTCCCTTGAAAGCATCAAAGATGAGACCCATCCCATAACCAATCTGCTTGGGAGTATCCCATCCACCTTTCATGGCATTTGCCATGTAGAAATCCTGTGCAAGATAATTCATATCATCTATAAGGATATTCTTGTAAGGTGACTTCTTCAACATGTTGACGATTTCTGCCACTGCTGCAAACCTGTCAAGACCTGTGAGACAATCCACCTGTACCCTATTACCTGTAGCCAATGCTCCGGCATTAGATAATTTCTGTGTAGGTTTGCCTACATTCTCCACACCTATACTACCTTCAATCAGCTTGAAGTCAGGGTTGGGAACACCCCTACCAATACACTGGATAATATAGGTCTCTTTTGGGTTAAGACCCTTTATTCCCAGCTTGATTCTACCACAATAAGAAGTAGTTTTTCCAAATCCACTCTTTGCAAGAACTAATATCTTTGCCATTACTTCTCCTTTTATGTTTATTTTGTTGATATACGAAAAAGGGATGCAAACTTATGAAATATTTTATGTTTATACAACCCCTTATCTATTTTACTTGTTGTGTAACTAAAGAAAGACTTAGCAGGGCTGCTCCTTATGGATTCCAGATAACTGTACACTTTCTGCAATTCTTCCCTGTCATTAGGTCTTGGAAGTTCATTGAATTGGCACACAGCTCCATCAAAGAATAAAGGACATAGTCCTCCCATCTCACCATCTCTATTGACTATCATCTCCAAGAATCTTATGTTATCCTTGAACTTTGATATGTCATATCCCTCATACTCCTTTAAAGCAAACCTATAGGGTGAGAACAGGCCAAGAACCACATTACTGTCTCTTGAAGTGTATTTGCTATCTCCTAATCCTGCAACTGAAGGTCTTACCCTGCCTATCTTGAATGCCTCATTACCTTCTTGGTCAAAAGCCTGCTGCTGGATTATCACAGGAGAGTAGTAATACCTGTTCCTCAAATACTTTGCACAATACTCACTAAGCTTATCCATAGATTGCTTTAGAGTCATTCCCCTCTCAGTATCTATGAGGTTGATGGTATCTATCACAATCAATCTGTACTCATTAGGATTATCCTGCTCATATCTGTCAAACACCTCCTTACTCCTCACTACTCCAAACTCATCCTTGTATTTACCCTCCTTATAATAAGTCTTGCCATGCTCTTCTGCATATCTTACACAGAACTTATATATACCAGTGGGATTACAGGCTTCATCAGGAAACACTACATGCTCTTCAAAGTACCTGATTATGTCCTGCACCTCATCAGATGCAATCAAATCAAGTATCTCTTGTGACACTGCCTTTGTAGTACTCCTCAAATCTCTAGGACTTACTCTTACCTTGCCACCACTAAGCTCAAAGAGCAACCAAGATATAAACCTTTGCAATATCCTTTCAGGAGTTTCCTCCAAAGGGAAATACAATATCTTTATATCTATATCCGCCTTTGTGTAATAGCAAAACATAAGAGGCTTATAAATGAAGGTGTAGGACACAAACTGTGACTTGCCCCCTTTGGTAAATGAGGTCACAGTATAATAGCATGACTGCTCTATACCTATGAAGTCACCAGCAAACCTCTTGAATGGAGAACTGATGCAATTCAGTTGACCATTGAGAATCCTTTGCCTTCTAATCCTCAGATTATCCAGTACTCGCTCTCTTAATGTAATCATTTTAATGTAGAAGTCCAATCATTTCTTAAATTCTCTTCCTGACCAGCATTCTCGATATAGTTAATTAGCTCCGATTCTCCCTCAACCTCACCAGCAGCACCAACTTTCTCTTTGAAGATGAAATACTTTAGCAATCTCATATATGTATAGTTACCATTGAACCCTTCCACATATTTACTTGCTGCCTTAATGATTTGCTCATCAGTGTAAGTGTTTCCATACTTTTTGAAGAACAACTTCAACCTTCGCATAATCAATGCCACTCCATCTGCCCAATAATAATTGGTACCGTCCTTCTTGCCTTTTGGGAATATCTCCTTCAGTTCTTTGGCCAATCGAGATAGCCTCTCATTAGGCTCCTGCTTCTCACTGGATTCCATAATTATGGAGTCCAACAATTCCTTGCCCTTGCCAGTAAGCCTCCACTCACTCTCTTGGAATAATCCATAAGATGCGGCTGTTATATATCCTTCCTTAGTCAGGTTACTTCTAGCTGTTTCGAGGTCTGCCTTATTATGGATGAGTAGGAGAAGCAATGCCTCTCCTATACCCACTCCATTCTTTTGGCAACCTTTCTCACTAAGACATATCATGGCAACAGTTTCTTTAGATGCCACGTTTCTATGTCCATGGCAACATCACATGTATTACTTAAGGTGCGACATGATAATACTCTTTCAGCCAAGTCATTACCCAGAGTTTTCCATACATTCCTTGCAACCTTGAACATCTTTATCTTAGCCCTGCATTCAGCTATCCTACGGCCAACTGTCTCATCAAAGGTATCATCACTACTACATCTGGCTTTTCCCCTACAAACTAGAGTATCCCCCATTGATACAGCCTCTTTTGCCATTCTCCCGGGTATATCCATTATATTAGGAATTGCCTCGCTACCAAGCAGTTGTAACGTGAAGAGCAATTCACATACCACCACTTTGTTCTTTTCATCTACTTTAAACTCCTTCTTGATAATTCTAACTCTATTTTTCATAATTCTATTTCGTTAATGCTTGAAATACTTTTTACAGACTCTACATTATACTCCTCAATTATCTTAGCCACTAACTCCTGTTCCCTTGTATCCACAAAGTAAGGTATTATCACAATAGGGAATTCATGCCTAAGGATTCTGCCTATCCTTTGTTTTGTTATAATCTCCGAGCTATTCAAATTGCAGAATATTCCCACTCTACAGTTAGTCAGATTTACTCCTTCATTAAGAATATTGCATGCAGATATATGTTTTATCTCATTCCTGTTAAACAGTTCCAAGTTCTTCTCCGAGTCCCTGTTCTTGGAAGTTATATTATGCCTGCATATCCTCTCTGACTGTTCTGTACTACTGCAAAATGTCAATACCTTATAATTCCTAAGCTTGACTAGAAGAGATAATACAAGAGGTTCCTTTTGTTCAGAGCACCACTTCAGTCTTTTACCTGCTGTAGAGAGCCATAAGTTCTTTATTCTCTCATTTCTTGAGTTAAAGTATTTATTCTTGTACCACTCTATAAGTGAAGAGACACTATCATAATAGCCTTTCTGGGTAGTAATTATGTCACGCCCAAACTTCCTAGATTTATAAACATACCTTGTAGTATCCAAATATAAGGGTAACAAGTATACTGTAGGTTCAGGTAATACATTATCCTTTACAGCTTCCTTAAGACCACACTTGATAACCTCAGCATTGTGTCTATACAGGAAATAATCTCTGGTATTTCCCTTGATGGTAGCAGACAATCCAATGAATGACTCATTGATATTAATGGTCTCAAGGATTTCCAACCTTGCATCAGAAAGGTGCTGCATTTCATCAGCAACCACTATATCAAAGTCTGTTTTCCTGTACTTCTTCATGGACTCATAACACTCAAGGGTTATACAGTCAGACATGATTCCTCCCCACATCTCAATCTCATCTCTCCAAGTTTTCTTGTGTACAGTCTTGGCTACCAGAATGAGTATAGTGGCAGGTCTTCCTTTAATTTTGGACACTCTATCACATATATGGTTAATAAGACCTATTGCTACCTTGGTCTTACCCATTCCGGTAATAAGTTCCAAGATAAGGTATTTAGTTTTATCAATCTTTGACAAAGCTAACTCTTGTGCTTCTTCTCTAGTCATTGCTCAATTTCTCTTTACTATTTCATACTTTCCAACATAGTAGCTTCTTGATTTTCAGTAGGCATTTTGTGATAATGTTACCTCCATCCAATGAAAATACTATGGCTTCGTTGTCAAGTTCACACCAATACTCCTCTAATGAGAATATGAAATAAAATATAATAAAGATTCCAAATAGAGTTACATTAAGCCAAGGAACAATGCCCAATAGAACAATGACCAAGATTGCCCATAGAGGTACTCCTATCTTATATGTCTCTACTATTTGCATCTCTCCATTTATCCTACGATACTTTTCAACATTTGTATCTGTCAAGATGCAAATAGTGAAAAGTATGATAAGAATTGATATAATCCACATCACTTGCTAATATCTTTAAAGATTGTAGGAACCTGACCATATACAGGTAACTATATAGTAATCTTGTTGTCTAACTCAGAGGATAAAGGAAATATATTTTTTCTCTCCCTTCTTACTACCTCTTGAGCCTCCTCTAAGGTATTATATCTACCAAAGGAATGACCCCCAATTCTTACCCTATATTTACCATCCTCTATGGTGATGTTCCTACATTTAGTAGTACTATTCAGAGTAATAGAAACATTTTGAGCATTCTGCTCTTTGCTAACCTCTCTAAGATTATTTCTAACATTATTTAAGGTATTATGGTCAATATGGTCTACAACATTTTCAGGATTAGATTTCTCAAATATAAGATTATGAAGCCATATTTGCTTCCTAACCTTATTAATTTGAATTTTAGTCTTAACTCCATCAATATGCCCACTTGTATTCCTATTGATATGCCAAGTTCCTCTTATTAAAGCTGCCTTAGGTAAATCAACTTTGTCTATATAACATAATAGTCGAGTTCCTTTATAGATAATCTCTAAAGCTACTACATTGTCATCTATTTCTACCACTCTGTTTTTCATACTATTTTCTTATTTTACTTAAATCCAAAAATGTAGAAGTATTCCCACCAGTGATTACTGTTGGTACAGTCCCATCCCATTTCTCAATCCACATCTTCTCAAGAATTGCAGGAGTAAGAGCCTGTTGCCTCAACTCATTGGCCTTCTTCTCTGCCTCTGCTGCTACAATAAGCTTCTTGGCTTGTGCCTCTGCTACCTTCACCTCATTCTCTACCTGCATAGCCTGTTGGATAGCTTTATTCTTGGCATTTACTGACTCTACAATAGTCTGAGGGTATTTGAGACCTGAAGTGAGTTGTTCTAATTGAAAGTTCTCTTTGGCAAGTGCTTGAGCCAAGTACCTTTCAATAGCATTCTCAATACTGTCCCTTTTACTTACAATATCATCTGTGGTAAACTTGTTTAATTGGATTCTAAAAGCGTCCTTTACATAATTATATAGTGTACCACTAATGACTTCACTTAATTCCTTCCTGTATTTCTTGAAGACAGCAGGTGATTTACCATCAATAATCTTCAATGAAACAGTGGGGTCTACAGTGAACTCTGAACCATCCTTTGCATTGATTGTAAATGGTTCATAGTCAATAGTCTGTACATAAGTAGGATACTCATATACTGTGGTAGTCCAAGGATTGTACCATACAATACCAGTTACCAAAGAAGCATCATCCACTCCCTTATCACTGCCATACAGATTCACCTTGATGCCTTCACAACCTGCATCTACCTTCTCCATACATGATGTCATTGAGAACACCATAAACAAGGACAGAAGTCCCAAAATCAATTTACTTTTCATGTTTTCTTTCTAATTTAATTGCTGTTAAACACTTTGTTCTGACTGATAGATATAATGTTGCCACTACCATAAAGAATCCTATCACATTCTCAATGGTATTAGGTGCTGAAATCATTTCAAGTCCTAAGGTTATTAGGATAATGAAGATTACAAACCATACAGCAACTTTTACTACTACTTTACCCATAATCTACTTTCTTCATGCTTTTTTTTTTGTTAAACTTATATTTACTTAATCAATAGGTTGTAAAAAAAAAAGAAAGGTAAGGATATTGTTAGTATCCTTACCTTTACTATGAAAATATTTCTTACCTAGTCTCCAAATATCTGATAAGAATATGAAGTACCACCAAGATACTCTACTGTCCTCTTCAAGTGGACCTCAAGCCTTTCTTTTTTATTCATTGTAGACCATTCTCTTGGCTTGAAACATGGAGGACAAGAATCCTTGCTAATCATGTACTCATAAGCCTCCTTACTCATGTTGATAGTCTGAGTAGCCGGTTTACATTTTCTAGTGTGGAAAGTGATAATCTCGGGATTTTTCCCATTCTTATCAGTTATCCTCACAGAGCCTTTGGTCATCTTGTCCAAATCTTCAGTTTGGACATAGATGGTCTTTTTGAATACTTTACCGGATTTGGTTTTTCTCTCAATGACTTTTCGAGTTGTTTTAAGGCACTCTTCCTTGCTGAACATTGTACTTCCTTGAAGTTCAATACTCAGACTTAGTTTGATTTCACTCACCATTTTTCTTATTTTAAACCTCCGAAGGTTTGTGCTACTACTTTAAGGGTAATAGCCTCTCTCATTTTATCACAAATTACTTTCTGTAACAGTAAAGGAAGTTCTGACATCAAGGCTGTGATTACCATGCCCTTAGATTGGTCATCCTTTAGCCTGCTAAACTCAATCAGACAGTTGTCCAGTACATCCTCTGCACAACTGTCTCCCGTTGCTTTCCCAATCTCGATGACTGCTTCCCTGAACTTTTGTCTTGTTTTCAATGACATGTTTGCTCCCAGTGCCTTCTCTACTTTCTCTTTCAGGCCCTCTTCTTGTCTTTCTTGTTCCATCACTTTTTTTTTTTTGTAAAACAATATGTGTTAAATACCACTACTATTATCATATTTACACTCTATGCAGATGTATCCTTCTGGATTGTAAGTACCACACTTAGGGCATTCCCATATATTCCTTACATCCCAGTTCTGAATATACCCTTTGAGTTTTAGTAAATGATTATACTCCTCTACAGGAATAGTTATAGTTTCCTCTTCCATTTCCAGTGTGTGTCTAATCAATTAAATAAAGAAGGCCTATATTCACATACCAGCCTTCTGTAGCAATATTACTATTGCCCAAACTAAAAACCAATCTTACTTATGCAAACAAAAACTATACCCTTATATGAGTAATATCTTAAAAGGCGGTCTCTTCCCGCCAGCCAAATAAACAAAACCTTTATTGAATCTAAGAAAGGTATAAGACTTTTTTTTTCCTTCCTTCCATCCTATATTAGCCCTATATTAATCCTATCCTTCATGGGTGCCTTGTATTATTATAATTCCCTGCGTGCTCCTAACAAGACTCGAACTTGTATCCCAGACTTAGGAGGTCTATGTTCTATCCTTTGAACTATAGGAGCATATATTACCTATCTTCACAGACCAGTAACATGAATTTCATTCTATTTATGGATATTTTACGAAGTGGATACACTAATTCTTTTCATGACTTATTTCTCCTCTTTTTGACTCTGATTAGGCATGAATGGGAAGCTCATCTGGTTATTTCCCATCATCTGCATCATCAGCATTGTTTCTATCATTGAATTATTTCCACCTTTGTCCATCATAGCCATCATAAACATAGGATTCATCTGACCATCATTGCTACCCTGCATCATTTGTAGTATCATGAGGTCTTTCATATCTATGCCATCTTCTGTCATAGCCAGTACCATAGGATTAACTCCATTTACCTGTATATTACTGAACATGTTAATGACTACTTTGATGAATGATTGGCCAAGCATGAAATCCTTGATTTCTTTCTTGTTCTGCATGTAGCCGGAATATGATAAACAAGACAAACTGCCATTTGTGTTCTTCTTCACAACCTTTGAGTAGCTGTTATTAACCTTGACTACATCTCCAATCTTTACTTGAGCATAGGATTTGTTCACCAAGTATACAGGAACACTTATGCACATCTCTTCAGGATAGCTGATGAGATTATTATCATTGTCAATACCTACATACTCACTATTCATGGGCACACAGATATTTCCGTCCATGGATACTTTCAATGTGTTGTCCTTTTCAGGAATAAACTGTGATTTGTATTTCTCAATAAAGCTGCTGAATATAGATTTCTTTTCCATTTTACTTGAATTTTGATTGTTGTTTAACTGTCCTACCTTAATATTATTAATGGTGCTAATAATAATGCGTTTTAGAGGAATGCCATTCACTACAGTATCTGCTAAACTCTCACAGGGAGATATTGAAACTACCTGCATTGGAGTGCTATACATTGGTGAATCTATTAGGTCATCTATTTTCACCTCGGAATAATCACACAAGAAGGCATATTTCTTTAAATTAGCACCTGTAATCTGCCAGGGTGTGAGGTACTCTTTGGTGTAGACTACATAAATTATTCGTGTCATATTTTATTTATCTAATCTTTTGATTGTAAATACTCCATATTTAAAGGACTTCTTGAGAGCAAATTGTAATGCGCTCCCAATAGTCCTTGTACATATGTATTTTCTAACTCTTGAAGGCTTATAGAATGTCACAAGATACTTGTGCTTTCTTTTGAAAATAGAATTGATATTCATTTCTTTCTTTTGTATTTGTAGAACTCTTTCCTAGCTTCTTTGCCATTCCTATAATTAGTTGTAGTGATTTTGCCTGTAATAGATATTATACTTATACTGTATTGGAATGCATGCTGGCCACCAAGTATTATTTCTCTCCCATAGTTGTCTACTATAATCTCTCTAATGAGACAATCACAGTTTTCTTTGTGATATGTATGCTTTCTTGCCATACTACTTTATGAGTTTAGTTTCAAGAATGAAGTCATATTTTATACCATTTATTCTTGCCATAGACTCAGCTTCTCCTGAGTTTTTAGCATAGATAGTGGTGACACTTATAGACATCCCATTATTAAGGTGCTTGCAAAGAGAGTACTGATTGTACTCTCTTATCATATAGTATTCTTCCTTCTTCATAACTTAATCATCATAAGGTCTGATAAAAGTATATACATATACGCCAAGCTCTTCATTGTACTTAAACTCATGATAGGTATGCAAAGCATTTTCCATTGAAGGCTGCTGGTCATTCCACATCTCCCATTCTCCTCTTTCCCAAGAGCCGTCATTCATAATAGATTTTATGGCATTGTGGGCACGAAGATAGTTCTTATCATTAGTCTTAATGTGATACACATGTCTCTGTGTGTAATCTTTTTGAGACAACTCTGGCTTATACTCTATCTTATAAAGTATGCCATTATAACATGATATTTTATTCATTTGATTGTAAATTATTGTGTAAACTTATTACCAACCATGGTCTATATATGTTACCCCATTTATGTAAACATATCTATCATCAAAAGTAAATTCTTTGGTGAATTCTCTGGGATTTTCTTTTGTCTGTGACCCATATTTGTTATTTATTTCCTTACTCATAACAGGTAAAATTTAATTGTTTGCTAATTTTTCAAGGATGAATGGTTATTGTACACAGTAAAAACAACTATGTATTACCCCATTTGTTACTTTTCTAATGTGAGGATAATGGTCTTACTGAAAGGGGTTTATTTGGAAAATCTTACCATCTGCCTATTCTCTTATCTTATTCTATATCACCATGTTAGACTTAGTAAGAGTATTACTTATTGTAAATATTGCTTACTACATAATATGAGGTGTAGCATATCTAAGAAGTTATATTAAGAGGTAGCTAATTCCTACTTATATACTTTTACACAACAAATACTATTAATGTTTAAGTGATAAACCTATTAATGTCTAAATGATAAGATAAGAAATAAGAAAAGGGTAAGCAGGCACTTCTGCCTGCTAACCCTTGATACTTTAGAAAGTTGCCAATACAGGTGCTCCACCTTGGCCTTCCTCATGAAGAAGCCAGAATTTGTCACCATCAGGAGTAGTAACATTGCTGACCATAGGATTATGAGGAATACCTTTGGCTGCTACAGCTCCAGTCTTTGCACCATAGGCAAAGAATAACTTGCCTGTCTTGGGATTCTTTTTAACACTCAGTTTATCTACATGCATTGCTGCTTTAAACTGCTCAACTGTCAATGTGTCATTGAATACTAGATTTCTTTCCATAATGTAATTTGTTAATTGTTAATAATGTGAATTTTTAACCTAAGGGGGTAGGACCCCCATGGGCTAAGTGATGGGGGAGGTGAGGTTGGTGTTACCACCCCTCATAGAAATATCACAAAAAAAAATATTATAAAAAAAAAATTATTCTAAATTATTGTTATATATTTGCATATATCAGATTTTTTACTTACCTTTGCAGTTGTGTTGGAGTAGCAAGTACTTCAGGATAGAGAATCATCAACTCTTAAAAGCATAGATGACCCCTTGTAATCAGGAGTTTACTTGGGCACAGCAGCTTAGGAAAGTAAAGGATACTAAGAAGGCTACAGGCAAGTGCCCCACTTGAAGAGGATTACAAATAAGTATTTAGCCGAGCTTTAGGCCAAGTCTTCAAGGGTGGTGTAAAAGACTACAGAGATAACACAGAGTGAGAACTAATAATATATAAACGGGGTAAAAGACTGATTATAAGGATGCAAGCCATAATGCTGGCAGGGTCTCTTTATATTTTAAGAAAAGGTTTGATAATTCTATATTCTGTTGGAATAAAGGGTAATAGGCTAAAATTACAAATAATAAAAATGGGAAATTTATTAATAGGAACACATAATAGTGTCACAGGTGAGAAGGGCAAAGGAATATTAAGTTGGTTAGTTACTCCCTTCTCTAAGACACAGTCAAAAACTATAGAAGAGCAATATAATGCAGGTTGTACAATGTTTGATATAAGATTTAAACAAGATAAGGATAAAGTTGTTATATGTAAGCATGGCCTTTGGTCATCAAAGAGGACTTTAGAATCTATATTAAATCAAATAAATAATTATGGGAACTGTTTAGTATCCTTAACATATGAGGGTAAATCTAATACCTTCCTACAGCATCAGTCTCTCATAGGATATTATGAATATATAAAAAAGAAATACCCTAATATAACTTGGCAATATTTAGCAATAAAATATGGTAAAAATTCCCAAGGAATTAAATGTAGATATGATATACTGAAAGTAGACTTGCCTATAAAGACAATACAGGGTTTTCTACCTCTAGATGGTAGAAGTTGGCATACTTACCTACCAATACCTTGGTTATGGAAAAAAATATATAATGATACTCCAACATTTAATAATGAATATTATACTTACGTAGATTTTTTATGAGAATAACTAAAGAATTATTAAAGGAGAAACTATTAAGATGGGTGTGGAAATTTCCACAAAGTTTTGTTGCATTATGCTTAGAGGGTGTAATATGTTCATATTCTATACAGAAGGGCATAGATAATAGAATTTTTATTATCAATACATTATTACCCTCCTCTATATCTTTAGGAGATTTTATATTTATACACCCATATTCTTTTGAGAAATCTATTAAACATGAGTTAGGACATAGTAAACAGTCTGATATACTAGGCCCCTTATACCTAATAATAATAATAGGCATTCCATCATTACTAAATAATATATCTCTTCGCTTATGTAGAAAAGTTGGAATTAAATGGGATTATTATAAATTCTACACAGAAAGGTGGGCTAATAGGTTAGCAGGAATTACTTAGAAGTATATAAATAAAGATTAATTTAACCCTCTTTACTCCTTCAAGACAAGAAAATGATACTTGGATTGAAAATAATTGGGAAAAAGTTTGGTTATTTGAAAAATAATACTTACCTTTGCAGTGTCAAAGAGAAGAAGATAAGAAATGTGTTTTAGGATTAAAGAAGTACTACCTTTTTTTTCTTGATAGTCTATTCATTACTTGCGTATATTTCTAACATAAAGGTAGTACTTCTTTTTCTTTATTTTGTCTTGTGGTGTAAAGGTAACACATGGGTCTTTGGTCCCCACATTGTAGGTTCGAGTCCTGCCAAGACAACAAGAAGATGCCCTCTTAGTACAAAGGACAGTACATAAGTCTTCTAAACTTAGAATATAGGTTCGATTCCTATAGGGGGTACTTGTTATGGGGATGTAGACTATGGGTTAGGTCATAGCCCTTTCAAGGCTAAGGATAAGGTTCAAATCCTTACTTCCCTACTAATAGATTATGTGGTGTAGTGGTCTGCATATCACACTGTCAATGTGAAGGCTAGGGTTCAATTCCCTCATAATCTGCCCCGTTTATAAGAAAGTCCTATATCACAGCGGTGATTAGGCAAATGGAAAGGTAACTGAATGGGATTCAGCCTAGTCTTGAAAACTAAGGGAACAGTAAAATGTTTGGGGGTCGGGACCTCATCTTTCCGCTAAATAGATGTGTTCATTGACTTATTGGTAAGGAATTGGAGAGTAAACCTAAAAGGTTTTAGGGACTGTCTGCTAAACAGATTGTACTAGCAATGGTATGTGTTTCGAGTACACTGCTCTCCGCTAAATAATAAAAAATAGGGAATTAGTCCAGTTAGGTTAGGATGCAGCATTTGGGATGCTGAGGTCAAGAGTTCGAGTCTCTTATTCCCTACTAATCATTAATGGGGAGGTAGCATAAATGGATAATGCGCTAGATTTGCACTCTGGAAGATTGGGTTCGAGTCCCACCTGCTCCACATTGTTTTCTTGTTTTTCATAATACTAAGCTTTGCTTGAACCCTCTTTTGGGTAGTTAGAGGTTAAAGAAACTGCCCTATCAATGCTCCTTAGTTCAGTGGTTCAGAATAGTTCCCTTACAAGGAAAAGGTCATAGGTTCGAGTCCTATAGGAGCAACTAATGGGGATATAGCTGGAAGGTCTATGCACTTGGCTGTTAACCAAGAGATAAAAGTTCGATTCTTTTTATCCTCGCAAATTCTAGGTTCTTAGTTTAATTGGCAAAACACTTCTCTCCAAAAGAAGAGTTATGGGTTCGATTCCTTTAGAATCTGCATTATTGGCACATCTTCTAATGGTCAGGAAGCTACTCTGATAAGGTAGTAATCAAGGTTCAATTCCTTGTGTGCCAACTATATTCTGATGTACTTCAATGGTAGAAGGCTGCTCTCATAAGGCAGTAGTTAGTGGTTCAAGTCCACTCATCAGAACTGTGTTATTATTTTAATTGGTTAGAAGTCCTGACTGCGAATCAGGAGGGTATAGGTTCAAATCCCATCTAACACCCCAATATGCTCACTTAGCTCAGATGGTTAGAGCAGGAATCTTATACATTCAAGGTCAATGGTTCAAATCCATTAGTGAGTACTAATGTTCCTATAGCTGAATTGGTTAAAGCAACAGTCTCTTAAACTGTGGACTCTGGGTTCAAGTCCCAGTGGGAACACTCATTTCCCTAAAGCATTGGTGGTGATGCTAGAGACCTTTAATCTCTGGAACTAGGTTCGACTCCTAGTGGGGAAACATAATTGTTTAACTCCAAATTTTACAGTTATGAGAAGAGTTCTTTCTTTTATTAAGAAAGCTGGTAATGTTTATGTAAGAATCATTGCTAAGAGTCAGATGATGACTCCTACAGGGTCTATTCCAATACCGGAATAACCCTTCATTTGGAGGTAAACTAATTAGGGGTAGCTTTAATGTGATGAATTAAAGAGGACTGTAAATCCTCTGCCATGTGCTATTTAAGGTTTGATTCCTTTCTGCCCCACTTCAATAGAAATCAAAGTCCTTGACTTATGGAAGGTGATGCAGGTAGAGATGCAAATAAGTCATTTGGGTACTGGGCAGGTCTGGTGACATTGCGTGAGACTGAAAATCTCAAGAATAAAGTTCGATTCTTTGAGTACCCACCTAATGCCCCTTTGGTGGAACAGGTAGACACAATAGCCTTAGAAGCTATGCTGAAGTAATAGTAAGGTAAGAGTTCGAGTCTCTTAGGGGGTACTAAAAATAATTTGAAAATAATTAAGTAAATGCTTGGTTATATCATAAGTTTTACTTAACTTTGCATTATTAAAATAAGAGAATATGTTTGAGGAAGAGAGTTTATTTACTCCAATAGAATCAGATAGGGATATGTTATCCGGTTCTTCACAACTATTCATAGATTTCTTGAATCAGATTGAAGGTTGGAAGACTAAATGTAAGAATCTACATTGGGCAGCTCCTAAAAAGAATATACATGTATATCTTGATGAGTTCCTTGAAATCCTATCAGACTACCAAGATAGTCTTGCAGAAGGTTACATGGGCATCCTAGGTAAGATGCAGCCTAATGCTATCAAAGGCACTTCAAGTGATGCATTGAATGCTTACACATTTATAGCAGAGGTTAAATCTGCCACCTTAGCATTTTATGCTAAGATACCACAGGATGTTATCTATAAGGGTATTACTTCAGAATGTGAGACTTTCATTCAGAACATCAACAAGTATGATTACTTGTTCCACTTATGTGATATAAGACCATATTAAGACACCGTCCCCTTAGTGTTAATGGTTAGCAAGCTTGTCTTGTAAACAAGAAGAGAAGGTTCAAATCCTTTAGGGGACTCACAAGTTACTAAAAGCTGTCTTACCTACAGTGAGAGAGTAACACCTAATGCTACTAGGTAAATCTAGCAGGAGCTGACCTGCGCCAACTTAAATTAAAAAGCTGAAACTAAAATTAGAGTTCAGTAGATGTAGGTGATTAGGGGTGCAAGTTAAGGTGATACTTGCAATGCCTAAGTACCAGTTACCCAAATCTTAGGCTCTTGTAGATATGGTGTTAGCGGTAGCATATGACATTGCCAATGTCAAGGGGTCAGTTCAAGTCTGATTATCTACTCAATGTGGGATTAGTGTAATGGTAACATGTAACCCTTCCAAGGTTAATTTGACAGTTCGAGTCTGTTATCCCACTCTAACATCGCGGAGAGAATTGGTATTCAATCCAGTCTCATAAGCTGGACTCCAAGTGTTCGATTCACTTCTCCGCAACTAGTTTAAATTGATATGGAAAAGAGTAGAATGACAAGGACTAAGATAGAGGAGGGCCAAGAAGTGCATCAGATTATGCATGCTTTGACTGCTGATAATCTTAGGGGAATTGTGAAGGAAGCCAATTCCTTAGGGATTAAAAGAGAAGATATAGTCTCTCTCTTAGAGGAAAGAGGTCAGTATGTATTAATATACTATTATGGAGGAGAAGCTTAATTTAGTAGAGAGAGCATTGATGAGTGAGGAGGAGTTCAAGAAGTATCTGGGAAACAAGGCAGATATAGTAGAGGACTCGCTTACAGTAGAGAACCCACTTACAGAGACTCTTAATTTAAGAGATTATAGAGCTGTTGGTAAGTTTAAATCAATTAGGAGAGCCATAAGAAGAGGGTTAGTATCTCCTTCAGGCACTATATGTCCTAAGAGACCTTTCAATAACAGAGCTAATACTAGCAGAAGGAAAGGGCACCACAGCAGAGTAATGAATGAAGTAAAGAAGTCAATATATGAGCAACTCAAACACAGAAGGGCAGAATACCTATAATGAGGAGCCTGTTCTATATTGCAAGCATTGTTTATCCTTGAAGGTGAGATTTGTACCTAGGATGAAGGATTCGGATTATTGTGATGAGTGTGGCTCTACTGATATTGGGGAGTGCTCAATAGAAGAGTGGGAGACTAATTACAGGAACAGGTACGGACACAAATATTTGGAAAACTATTAAATATAAAATGATATGGGAGAAAAGGAAGAACTTAGGCAGGAACAGCCATCTAAGATGAGTTATGAACAGTTGGAGAATGTGGCTCATCAATTGAGTGAACAAGTTAAGCAGTTGTACATGAGCCTTCAGAAATCTAATCTGGAGAATACATTCCAAAGACTTAACTATTTATTTAAGGTGGTAGAAAATGGCCACGCATTTAAGCCGGATTTCTTGAATAAGTGTACAGAGGAAATTGAAAATATAATGGCGATTCCTGAGGAGGACACCAAGGAAGAAGGTAAGGAAGAAAAGTAAATATCATCATGGAGAAGCCTAATAATATAGCAAGAGTACCATGCTCTCTAGACAAAAGCTTCTTCAGGTATTGGCTCATGTTCCTAGAACCTTTTCATAAGTTAACCAAAAGAGAGATAGATGTTGCTGCATCTTTTGTGAAGCAAAGATATGAACTCAGTAAAGTTATCAAGGACAGTGAAATACTTGATAGGGTTACAATGAGTGAGGATACAAAGAAGAAGGTGAGGGAAGAGTGTAATATTACTCTTCCACACTTTCAAGTAATTTTGGGTAAATTAAGGAAGAACAAAGTCATAGTAGATGGCAAGATAAATCCCAAATTCATCCCTAATATCAATGCAGATAATGATGCCTTCCAGTTGTTATTACTCTTTGAGTTAAAATGATATATTCTGATATAATTGGTAAGGTTTCCAGTGAGTTGAACCTGCCTGCTAAGCTAGTAGATAGAACATACAGGGCATTTTGGTTATTCATTAACCAATCCATACAATCCTTGCCATTAAAGGAAGATATTGATGAGGAGGATTTTGCTAAGTTGAAAACAAACTTTAATATTCCTTCATTAGGTAAGTTGACTTGTACCTATGATAGAATGTTGGGAGTTAAGAAAAGGTTTAAGATTATAAAACAGTTAAGGGAGAAGAGATGAAGAAATTGTTTATTAGTCAGCCCATGAAGGGTAAGACAAATGAAGAAATAGAAGCTGAAAGAGCCAAAGCTGTGGAAGAGGCTAAGGCAGTACTCAATGATGATGTGGAAGTGATTGATAGCTTCTTCAAAGATGCACCAGTAGATGCAAGACCTCTGTGGTTCTTGGGTAAATCAATTGAGCTATTATCTGTGGCAGATGCTGCATATTTTGCTAAAGACTGGGACAAATATAGAGGTTGTAAGATTGAGCACTCTTGTGCTGTAGAATATGGTATAAAAGTTATTGAGTATGTTGAAGGTTAAGAAAATAAAGCCAATGTTCACTGCACTTATCACTACTATGAACAAGTATGAGCATGATGTAGTGACTGAAGGTGGACTTATTGATACCACAAAACAGCAAGGAGGGTTAAAAGAATACCAGACTGTTCTTGCAGTGGGAGATTCAGTAAGGAATATAAAGGTTGGAGATTTGGTTTGCATAAACCCAACAAGATATGCAGTCAAACAGCATAGAGAAGGTACACTAAAAGATGGAATTGTAACTGATAATCCAGTTATCAAATACAACTTTGATGTTGTTGAAATGGATGGACAGCAATGTCTACTCCTTCAAGACAGGGATATAGACTTTGTGGTAGAGGAGTGGGAAGAAGTTCCTGACCCTACTCCATCTCCAATTATCCAACCAGACAAGAAAAGACTAATTGTATAATACAAAAGAGTATCAGGAATACTATTCTGATACTCTTTTTTTTTACCAATACTTTATGATAAAATTATTCAGATACGAAGGATATAAGATAATAATATCTGAGGAAGCTCTTGCCCTAAAGCCATTCAAGCAAATTTGGCAAAGAGATAGGACTGTTAACAAGGATAAGGCAATCGCAGAATTGGGATTTATATATTTTTTCTGTGACCCTAGAAGTGATTACCAATATCTTGTTGATGAGGATGAGAGAAAGGAAGCTATTAAAGAGGGAGAAGGTATGCCTCCCAAATGGGAGCCTGATAAAGTAGTAAAGGATGCTATGGAGTTTTACATGTCCTTTAAGCCAATCTCCGCTTTACTTCTTGAAGACACGAGATTCATGGTTGATAAGTTCAGGGCAAAGCTTAGGAGCATTGATTTTGACAGTCTTGAAGTAAAGGAATTTAAGGAGATTACCAGCATTGTAAAGCAGATTACTCCACTTGTCAAGGACTTGGATGAAGCAGAAAAGGCCCTCAATTCAGAAATAAGAAACTCAGGAAAGATGAGAGGTTCAGGAGAGAAGACAATATTTGAAGATGACTTAGCAATATAATTATGTTAGAACACTTTATAGAGGGACTTAATAATCATATTAAGGGAAGAAGAGAAGTTTTAGACATTCAGACTACAGGCCATTTGGTTTTGCAAAGAGAGATTATCCCACATAGTACTTTTAAGGTTTTGAAGACTTATAAGTATACTGTTTGGTTTGTCAAAGATTTCAAGACATATGAGGTACTTACACTAAAGCATACAGTAAGGTCTCTTACTGGTCAGGAAGAGTCTGTGAATAAGGATATGAGTGTTACATTATCTGAAATGTTGTTTAATTGGGTAGGTTCATCATTCTATGATGAAGTCATAAGGGGAGAATATAATGGAATTTCAGAGGATTAAAATGAACAAATATCAGACTGAGCTTACTGAGGAATTGGTTAATAGCCTTCCTCAGGAAGTTCAGGACCAATTATTTGATATTATAAATAATGTAGAGTTTGTCAAGAGACTGATAAGTCCTACAAGAGAATATGCCAAAGACAGGCCAAGGGATGATAAGGGTAGAATTATTGTAGATTTAGTCAATCCCCATATACTTGAGAATATGGATTACTTCAGGCCATCTGCTATACATTATGAGAAGTATGGTACATTTACCAACCTTAGACCTAATGCCAATCCTAATAGTGAATATGGTAAGTGGATAAGAGAAGAGAGAAGAAGGATTTGGGATGGATATGTAAGGGAATCTGATGGAGAATGGGTTACAGGATATTTGTATTGGTTCCTTAATTATTCTCCTATGATGCTATCCAAGATTAGGGAGTATAAAGATAAGGATGGTAAAAAGAGGAAGTCAAAGAGGGCAGATAGAGTAGAGTCATTACCTGAGTGCTGGGAAGGTATATATTGGAGATTCCATTGCTTAGACCAAGCATCAAATGGTGGCCTTTACAACAACTTTGAAGGAGGTCAGCACATGGCTGAGCTTGCATCCAGAGGTAAAGGTAAGTCATATAGTCTTGCATCAATTCTCAATCACATATTTGTAGTGGGTGAGAATAAGGATGCACATGAGAAAGTAAAGGGTATAGTAACTGCTTATCAGAAGGAGTACCTTACCAAGGATGGTGTACTCAACAAGTTTGTAGATATGGCTAACTTCTGTGCAACTAATACCCAGTTCCCAAGAAAGAGATTAAAGAACTCTTTACAGGAAATGACTTGGACAATGGGGTATAAGGATATGGAGTTGGATATTGAAAGAGGCACTCAGAATACAGTCTTAGGTGTATCATCTAAGGATGATGAATCTAAGTTGAGAGGTAAGAGAGCTGCCAAGATTCTTATCGAGGAGTTTGGTACTTTCCCTAGACTTGTAGACCTATATAATGTATTGTTACCTTCAGTACAGGATGGTGATATTATCTTTGGACAAATCTATATGTTAGGTACTGCTGGTGATAATGAATCAGACTTTGCTGGTGCCCAAGAAATCATGTATAATCCAAGGGGTTACAATATGTATGCCTTACCTAATGTGTTTGATAAGTATAATCAGGGTAAGCCTTATTTTGTGTTCTTCTTCCCCGGTTATGTAAACAGAAAAGGATGCTACAATGAAGATGGGGTATCTGATATTATCAAGGCACTGATTGAGATTCTTATGAACAGATACAGGGTAAAGTATAATTCTACTGACCCTAATACTATTATCAAGACTATTGCTGAGGTTCCTATTACACCTGCTGAAGCTATTGTGAAGACAGGTGTAAACATGTTCCCTGTAGCTGATTTGACTGAAAGAATAGGTCAACTGGATTCCAATCCTACAGAATATAATGATGTCTATGTAGGCGATTTGGTATTTGGCAAGGATGGCCAAGTGGAGTATAAGCCTACTTCTGCACAGCCTATCAGAGATTTCCCACATAAGGACAATAAGATTGAGGGAGCTATCGAGATATTTCAGATGCCTGAGATTGATAAGAATACCAACAAACCTTACAATGACAGGTATATATTAGGTGCTGACCCTTATGATGATGATGAGTCAAATACTATGTCATTAGGTTCCATATTTGTATTGGATTTGTGGACTGATAGAATAGTAGCTGAGTACACAGGAAGACCTTCTTTTGCAGATGATTACTATGAAATTTGCAGAAAACTGTGCCTCTTCTATAATGGCAGACTGAACTACGAGTATAACAAGAAAGGCTTATTTTCCCACTTCTCGACAAGAAATAGCCTTTATCTGCTTACAGATGTGTTGGATTTCTTGAAGGAGAAGCAAATGATGAAGGACGGGATAGGTAATAAGAGTAAAGGTACTAATGCCTCACCTGCCATAAATGCCTATGCAAGAAGTAGGTTGAGAAGTTGGTTACTGTCCCCAGTTCCTGTTATTCAGACTATTGATGGAGAAAGTAAGGAAGTAATGGTTCCAAGACTGTTTACTGTAAGAAACAGGGCACTATTAAAGGAGCTTATCAACTACAACTCTGAGGGCAACTTTGATAGAATATCAGCTATGGGAATGTTGATGCTCCTCAGAGAAGATAAAATGATAAAGTACCAAGGTAATGTAGGTAGGGACAGGCAAGAGAATGCTGAAAATAGCTATGATGGGGAAGACCCATTCTTCAAGAGAAATTATCGTCCTTGACCTTGTCAGTAAATTTAGTAAAACGGGAATGGACACTTAATAAATTATTTATATACTTGCATGGGATTATATTTTTATTTAACTTTGCAAAGTAACTAGATTGAAGTATATGGAAGAGAAGTACATAGTATACCTACATATAAATAAGACAAATAATAAAGTCTATGTAGGAATAACTTCTATGGCTGTTAATAATAGATGGAGAGAAGGAAAGGGCTACATAAAATGTGAAATTATGAATAGGGCTATTCTAAAGTATGGCTGGAATAATTTTGAGCATATTATATTGTGTAAAACCTCCAAAGATAGAGCAATTGTTTTGGAACAATATCTTATCAGACATTACAAGAGAAAAGGGCTAAGCTACAATATATCTAATGGTGGACAAGGCGTAGGAACAGTTAGTGAATATACTAAGAATAAGCTCAGAAAATACGTAGGTAGTAAAGCCTCCATGTATGGCAAACATCCATCAAAAGAAACTATAGAGAAAAGAGTTTCTACAAGAAAGGCTCTTGGTCATTATGCAAAAGATATGCCTTGGCTAGCTAAATATAGGCTTAGAAAAGGCAAAGATAGTCCTTTATTTGGGAAAGCTCCAAGTGAGAATACCTTGTTAGCACATAGAAAAATAATACTTCAATTTAATTTAGATGGAGAGTTTATAAAAGAATTTAATTCAATTAAGGAAGCCTCTGAGGAGATTGGTGTTTCCAAGTCAGCAATTGTACACTGCCTGAAAGGAAAGACTAAAAAGGCAGGGGGATATAAATGGAAATATAAGTATGAGTGAATTTTGTCAATTGCCTCCTCAAAATCTGCCTTTTAATAAAAAGACTAAGGGGTGGAGAAAGAAGCATTTGGACTTTGCTGAGTCTAAGACATTTTTTAATTATAATCTTGTAAGGAAAAGTGTTATACATAAAAAAATTGCATATGACCTTCTTAATGGCAAGCTTCATATGAGTGACCTTGAGATGATATTGAATCCTGAAAAGATACAGGCAAGTTTTGTACCTAACAGGATTCAACATTATCCCATTATGAACAGTAAGTTAAATGTACTGAGGGGGGAAGAGAGCAAAAGAGCTTTTGATTGCAGGGTAGTGATAACTAATCCTAATGCCATCTCTGAGATAGAGAATAATAAGAAACAGGAATTACTACAAAGACTGCAAGAATGGGTCTCAGCCTCTTATCAGTCAGAAGAGGATGCTGCTAAGGAGCTTGAGAAAATAGGCGACTATTACACCTATGAATGGCAGGACATTAGAGAAATCAGAGCCAATGCCTTGTTGAATCATTATAAGAAGGAGTTGAATCTGCCCTTGATTCTCAACCAAGGGTTTATAGATGCAATGGCAACAGGGGAGGAAATGTACCAATGTGACATAGTAGGAGGAGAGCCAGTTGTTGAAAAGTTGAATCCCATGAAGGTTAGGATATTCAAGTCAGGATATAGCAATAGGGTTGAGGATGCTGACATGATAATCATTGAGGACTATTGGAGTCCCGGCAGGGTTATTGATACTTTCTATGACGTATTGACAAAGAAGGATATAGAGTACATAGAGAAGATACCTGACCATGTAGGACAGGCTGCTGTAGACTCTATGGGCAATGTTGATGAAAGGTATGGATTTGTCAATAACTACATGATTGGGGATGAAATAGATACTGAAGCAGAAGGATTCTTTTGGGACCCCTTAGGAGGATATGATGGCATAGCCAATTCCTTATTACCCTTTGATGTTGCTGGAAATATCAGGGTACTTAGAGTATATTGGAAGTCAAGAAGGAGAATAAAGAAGATAAAAAGATATGACCCTCAAACAGGTGAAGAGATATTTAACTTCTATCCTGAGACCTATGTAGTAGATAAGGATGCTGGTGAAGAAGAGCAGATATTTTACATAAACGAGGCTTGGGAAGGAACAAAGATTGGTACTGACATATATGTCAATATGAGGCCAAGAGTAGTTCAATACAATAGACTCAGTAACCCTTCAAGGTGCCATTTTGGAATCATAGGCTCAATTTATAATCTGAATGACAACAGGCCCTTTAGCTTGGTAGATATGATGAAGCCATATAATTACATGTATGATGTTATACATGACAGGCTTAATAAGCTACTGGCAAGGAACTGGGGAACATTATTAAGACTTGACTTTGCCAAAAAGCCTAAGGGTTGGGATGTAGAGAAGTGGTTGTACTATGCAAAGACTATGGGTGTTGCAGTTGAGGATAGCTTCAAAGAAGGTAACCTAGGTGCAGCCACAGGAAAAATCGCAGGTGCCCTGAATAATGCATCTACAGGAGCAATTCCTACATCTGACGGTAACCAGATACAGCAGTATATAAACCTTCTTGAGTTCATAAAGATGGAGATGACTGAGGTTGCTGGTATTACTAAACAAAGGGAAGGTCAGGTAAGCAATAGAGAGACAGTAGGTGGAGTAGAAAGAAGTATGGTGCAATCCTCATACATTACAGAATGGCTGTTTATGACACATGATGATGTAAAGAGGAGAGTATATGAATGCTTACTTGAAACAAGTAAGGCTGCGTTGAAAGGAAGAACAAAGAAGTTTCAGTATATCCTCTCAGACGGGTCTTTGAAAGTGATGGAGATAGATGGGGATGAGTTTGCAGAGTCAGATTATGGGCTTGTAGTGGATAGTAGTAATGGAATTCAGGAACTGAACTCAAAACTTGATACTTTGGCACAAGCAGCTTTGCAGAATCAGGCTTTGACATTCTCGACTATTATGAAGTTGTTTGGCTCGTCTTCACTTGCTGAAAAGCAAAGGCTTGTTGAAAAGGATGAGAGGAATCTACAGGAAAGACAGGCTCAGGCACAGCAACAGCAATTACAGGTACAGCAACAGGAAATAGAGCAAAAGGCTCAATTGGAGCAAGCTAAGTTGCAACAGGAAGATGCCCTCAATAGAAGAGATAATGAGACCAAGATACTGATTGCACAAATGCAGGCTATGAGTAAAAGTAGTGAAGACGGTAATTCTACAGAATTGGAGTACTCACAGGAGGCCAAAGACAAACTACTTGAGCAGATAAGGGAATTTGATTTAAGACTTAAGCTTGACAAGGAAAGGCTGGAGCATGATAAGGAGAAGGCTGAAACTGATGCAAGGCTCAAGGAAAAACAAATAAATAAGCAGAAAGCAACTTCTAATAACAATAATAAGCAATGAAAAGATTTAGAGATATTATACAAGATATAAAAGCTCCAAGTACAAGTGACCTCTGGATTAATAATGGAGAGTTGAAGTACTATACTAGTAATGGCTGGAAAGCCATTGCTGGTAATGGCTCTTCCGATGTATATGTTCTACCGGGTAACCTTCAAACAACAGAAGGATGGTCTACAACAGACGTAGAATCTATTGTAGGGAATTGGGATGAGTTTACAAAAGCTGTCTTAGGTAGAAAGGCAATTATCACCAATATTTACTCATATGATACAGTCTTTACAGGTACAAGCTTAATTAACCAATCAATTGAAGGCTACTCTTTATTTATTATGGCACATGATAAGTATTTTGTATATTTAATTAGTGAAGACGTGGTAATCCTTCTTGGTAGTGACACTGTGCTCTTTGCGGGTTATATTGAAGATAATTTGAATAGTTTAGAAACTAAGCTGCCTCTCTCTGCCAACCAAGGTAGGATTCTTAATGATAGGGTAACAGAATTAGAGAGTAAGTCTAATGTTGCAGTGCTTACACCTACAGGTACAAAACTAATGGAGTTGGTATCCAGTAGTCCTAATGTTACACAAGAGCAGTTGGTTGAAGCAGGTTTCACTCCTGAAATATGTAGAAGGTTGAATGCTGGAGAAGTGATTTACATGAGTGGTGAATGTGCTGGTTTTGGTAATGATGCTTTGTATCCAATACAGGGTATTGCCCCTAATTCCTCTCCTGACTTAGTACCGTCTAGATTGTGCTACTGTCACTATAGTAGTTATAGTGCGGATGGCACTGCTAATGGAGGGTGCTTTACTACAATTAAGAAGCAATCCTCAGGTCAGTACCTTGTAGATTATATTGAGGTGTAGTATGGAAATGATGAAAAAGAAACAGGTTGTTGCTTCCCATAATAGAGAGCCTCTTATAGAGAATCTATGGTTAAGGGATGGCAAGTTGCTATACTTTGTCAATGGAGAGTGGCAACCTGTATTAGGTCAAGATTCTAAAGTAATTATAGAGTAACATGTTCACTAAGAATCAAATAGAAGAAATTAGAGACAAATTGGCTCAGTTGGGAGTCAAGGATACAGAGTTTAAGGTAACAGAAGAAGCATCTGAAGATGATATGATAGCCATTGTCTCAGGTGGTGAGAATAAGATAATCCTGTTGAAAGACCTATTGAGTGAAGCAGCAGGTACTATTATTATCGAGTAAAAAAAAAAAGAATGAAGATTGTTAATTCAATTATGCCAATGAGTGATGTAGAGGCATTGGCAGCAAACGGACAAAAATTAAGAGTAGCGGTAACAAAAACTTCCGCACAAGGTAAGGCAGCACAGAGTGCTACCCCAAACCTAATGTGTTTTAGTACCGATGAAAACAGTGTGTGGTTTAATGGAAAGAAGTATGGGGTACATAAATTTAATAATGTTTCAAGCCTGAATACTAACTCAACAGCAGAACAGGTATTGTCTGCTTTGAATGTCAGTGAATCTTCTGAACTTTATGATTTAGCCCATAAAGGTGTACTTTTCATAGATACCATTTCTGGAAATACGATAGTAAAATATGAAGATGGGGATGACACTTTCCAACTCTATGTACCAAGCTCAGATTTAAGGTCAACAAAGAAACTTACTATTACTGTATCTAGTAATAAAGTGACAGGGTTGACCACTACATCTCATTTAATAGTTGATGATATCAGGAATACTCTAACCTCTGCTGAGACTGCCAAGGTTCTTTCAGCCGCAATGGGCAAGAAGCTCCAGGATGAGAAGTTGGCTAAGACAGATGTGGTGAACAACCTAACTACGGGTGAAGCTTCAAAAGCCTTGTCGGCTGCTCAGGGGAAGGCGTTGAACGACAAGTTTAATGGGAACAAGATAAATATCAACTTCTCAGCTACTTCAAATTCAACAGATAATGCCACTATAAAAGGCTACATGGGGAACATAGATGGTGCCACTCTTGTTAGTAAGCTTACTTATGGTGCAAATCTGGTTGACAGTAGTAGTGATGATTGGGTAATTACTTTGCAGGAGGTAAGTGCTACAAAGGTATCATTTACAGGTATTAGATTCGCAGGTTTTAGCTTATACAGTAAGAATATATCAGTTACTATAAGTGGCAGTAATTATACAAATATGACTGTTGCTCAGGGTAGTAGGTTTGTACCTGCTATAAACAATACCTTAACTTCAACTAGTACTAGTGAGGCTCTTTCAGCAGCTCAAGGTAAGGCTCTTAATGACAGAATCTCAGGTTTGGGTAATGTATATAGGGTAAAAGGTACTAAGACTAACTTATCTGATGTACTAGCCCTTACTGATGCAAAGGCTGGTGATGTTTGGAATGTGACTAATGCCTTTACTTTAGGTGGTAAGCCATATCCTGCAAATACCAATGTTGTATGTATTACAGCAACTAGCTCATCTGACCACGATGAAGGAAATTGGGACCCGTTGGGAGGTACTGTTGATTTGAGTACTTATGTGCCTAAGAGTGATATAGTTGATAACCTATCAACTTCAGATTCAAAAAAGCCTCTCTCTGCTAAACAAGGACTTGCCCTTGCTACTATGATAACGGAATTAGAAGATGATAAGGAGACCTATCAGCTTCTCAAAACACTTGAAAGTGGCACACTATCCACTCAGAGTGAAATAGATGCTATTCTAGGTCCCTATAGTAGCTTCAATGCCGCCCTTAATGCAGGTAAGGTAATACATGGAGTATATAAAGACAGCATCAACAGAATGAATATAGTAGCATTCTCAGCATTCAATGATACTACTAACAGTAGGGTTAGAATGTTTGCGATACTGAATAATTCTACCTTACTATATATACAGGCTACTTATAGTGGGACTAATTGGACTAGTGCTACCACAAGTGAAGAGTCTTTTAGTGCAGGCATCACTATAGAATAAAAAAAAAAAGTTATGAGTGCAAAAGGTAAAGAGTTTAAAGTAAATGTATCTACCGACAGAGCTACTGCAATAAGTAGCTCTGCTGGCAGTTACCCCAATGTGTTGTATTTCCCTATAGATGATGATAATGTCATCATATTTAATGGGAACATATATGATTGGAATGCAAGTGTAACTTCCCCTAAGTTAATCTCCTCAGGAGACCTGAATACATATAGGGGAACTCAATATTTAGGTGTTTATTATGCCAATTATGGCAATAGTATAAGTAATAAACCTTCTGGAGTATCACAGTTTGCATTACATGTGCTCTTGGAGAATAATGACTCTTCGACTATACAGGTACTTTATTCAAAAAACAAGATATATACTAGAGCTTATGAGTCATCTTCTTGGTCTTCTTGGACTGAGATTGGTGCAGGAGGTATAACTTCTATACCTCAAGCTTCTAGTTCAGCATTAGGAGGTATAAAGATAGGGTACTCTGATAATGGCAGGAACTATGCTGTAGAGTTGGATAGTTCTGGTAAGGCTTATGTTAATGTACCATGGACAGATACAAATACAATATATAATGTTGCTACTACTAGTGCCAATGGACTTATGAGTTCTAGTGATAAGTCCAAGCTTGATGGAATCCAAGCAGGTGCAGATGCTGTGTCATTCAGTAGGTCTTTGTCTTCAGGTACAAAGATAGGCACCATCAATATTAATGGTGTCAATACTGACATATATGCTCCAACAGCAGGAGAGCCAGTTGAGTATGGAGTAGCTACTTCAACTACACTAGGATTGGTCAGGATTGGGTATCCTGAGAGTGGTAAGAATTATCCTGTTGAGCTTAATTCCTCAAATCAGATGTATGTCAATGTCCCTTGGACTGACAATAACACAACTTACTCAGCAGGAGCTGGACTTAGTTTATCAGGAACAGTTTTCTCCCTAGGGAAGGCAACACCTACTACACTAGGTGGTGTAAAGGTATCCAGCACTGAGATTAGCACAGTATCTACTGTTGCTGCTACTACTTTTGGTTCACAGAACAGAATATATCCTGTCCAGCTTGCTTATCCATCAGGTAGTGCAGGAACAGATGGTAATAAGGTACTTTCAGTGTATGTTCCTTGGGAGAATACTACTTATAGTGTAGTAAGTACCTCAAAGAATGGGTTAGTCAGTATGGATTCTGCATTGGCAGAGCTAGCCTACGAAGATAAGGATGCTGGTAACCTAGGTTCTCTTGCTAGATTTGGAGAGATGGGCATGTTGGAGGTTTCAACAATTGTGGAAGATGACTTAGCTCTGGTTAATAAGAGTAATAGCTGGACAGCATATCAGGACTTTAAGTCAGGTGCTGGTAATTCAGGCTCTGATATGAGATTCAAAAGGGAAGTCACATGTATGCCTGATGTGCTGGACAATCTGATGTCATTAAATGTCATAAAGTATATATGGGAACACCCTGATGAAAATGGTATAAGATGCACTTTTGGTGTGAAAGCTGACCAGCTTCTGTCACTAGGTGGTGTATATGCTACTATGGTCCACAGCAGAGCTGATAAATATGATACCAAGTGGGTAGAATATGATAGATTTGGTGTGCTGGCAATCAAGGCATTACAGGAGGTTGTAATGAGGAACAAGCAACTGGAGAGCAGGATAGAATATCTTGAGGATACGATAAATTCTATGAGAAGAGTATGGGAAGAGAATTCATGACACAAATAGAGGCAGTAGAGAAGGTAGGAGGTTCCCTACCTTCTGCTACAAAACAATTTTGTACAGCCTCTTGGCTTGCAGGCCATTCTGGTATATTTGATACCAACTCCCTACAAGGGTATGAAACAAAAGACTTTGTGAGTGAAATGCATATAAAGCCTGCTATAGTAACAACTAAATATGAAATAACAATTCCTGAGGTGAGGGTTTCTTTTGGATTTGAAAGTGGCACTCCTCAAGGATTTACATATCTTAGTGACTCTGACCAATTATCACAGACTAAGGCAGTCTTATGTGCAGTACCTGTTGATGGTGGTCAGATTTCTTCAAGTGTATATACTCCTACTAATGGTGGTAGAGATGACAATTATGGTGCACAGTATATGCTATTCTCAGGCATGAAAATATCTGTTGTTGCAGGTACTTCACTAGCTAGGTTATACATAGTATTGTATAATGACCAAAATACCATGGTTCAGTATAATAATAAGAGCATTACCAATCTTATGTCAGGTAACAACATATATAAGCTGGCTAATGCTATTATGAGAAATAGTTCTGTTTACAGTAACCTGTTTAATGGTGCAAACTACACAAAGACACAAGCAGTAGGTGATTCTAATGGTAATGCTACTAATTCTGTGTGGTGTGCTATGCTTCCATTGACAGATGATGGAAAATCTAATGGGAGTTATTCAGTAGGTTCAAGCATGGATACACCTCCCACTAATGTCAATTCTAATCAGCAATTATACAACTTCAAGGGTTCTATAGTTTACAACAAATTAAGTTCATTTACTCCAACTACATAGCTATGAGAAAGATATTAGTAAGTATTATATCAGTGATTATGCTGGCTTCCATATCCTGTTCCATGTATTACTGCAATGGGTATAAGAAAATGTCTGATGAGTTGGCTGTTGCAGTGAATAACAATAAGGCATACTCCTTGGAGAACAGTTCCCTGAAGAAGGAAAATAGAGTGTATAAGCTAACTGCTGAGCAGCTTGAGTATTACAGTGATTCCATTACTGTTGAAATGGACAGGATTAGAAAGGAGTTGAAGATAAAGGATAAGGATTTGCAATACTTACAATATCTGTTATCTACATCAGAAAGGATAGATACTGTTACTTTCCAAGATACCATATTCAGTGAAACAACATTTCATGTTGATACTCTGATTGGGGATAAATGGTATCAGTTGAAGCTGGGAATGAAATTCCCTAATGTCATTACAGTGCATCCTAAATTTGTAAGTGAGAAATACATAGTTACACATAGCAAGAAAGAGACTGTAAATCCTCCTAAGAAATTTTTTCTGTTTAGATGGTTTCAGAAGAAACATAGAGTGGTGGAAGTTACTATTGTGGAAAATAGTCCTTATGTGAATAATAAGCAGCAAAAATTTATTGAAATAATTAAATGACATGATTGACCTAGGTATATTAATTACTGGAGGAGTAGGGATAATAACCACAGTAATCAGTGGTTGGACTTCTTGGTTCTTTGCAAGAAGAAAGTATAATAGTGAGGTAGATAATAACCTCATAGAGAACATGCAGCAGTCTTTGGAGTTTTATAAGAAGTTGTCTGACGACAACAAGAACAGGCTTGACGAGGTTCTTAAAAGAAATGCAGAGCTGGAACAGGAGATAAGGGATTTAAGGAAGCAGATGTTCAGTCTCATGAACTCCATCTGTACTGACCTTACTTGTCAGTTGAGGAAAAGAAACTTGAATTTATTTAATGAGCAAAATGGAACTGATAGTAGACAGGAAATGGAAGAAACAGAGTTACACGATAAGTAACCTACTTGTAGATGGGAAGTGGTTCTGTAATGTACTTGAAGACACTGATAGAGGATTAGATGACAGCATGAGTGTCGCTAAAATCAAATCCTTAAAGAAATCAGGCATTACAGCAATCCCTAGTGGAACTTATGATGTAACTTTAGATGTATATAGCCCTAAGTTTGGGCCTAAATCTTTCTACAAAGAAACATGCAATGGCAAATTACCCAGACTTCTTAATGTAAAGGGGTTTGATGGTATCCTTATACATGCAGGTAATACAGATAAGGATACTTCGGGATGTCTCTTGGTAGGTGTAAACTCTGAAGTTGGTAAGGTTCTGAATAGTCAGGATACATTCAGGAAGCTATATAAGCTACTTCAAGAGGGCAAGAATAGAGGTGAGAAAATAACCATAAAAATTCTATGATATGGCAAAGAAGTGTGGTTGCAAAGGAAAAGGTAAGAACAATAGAGGTAAATGATTATGGATGCAAGAATAGTTTCAAATCAAGTTATAAATAGCCTTCAAATATCTGTACTGAAGGAGGTGCCTTCAGGGAACTTCAATCCCGGAGTCAACTTCCTACTGAAGAATATATCTGATGATGATGTGGAGGTTACTATAATTCCAGCAGGACAAAAGGATAGCATAAAGACTATTCTAGGTGTTGGATGGAATCCAGAGATATGTAAAGGTGTTATAAATGCTCCTTCAGAAGTTCTTCAATATGGATATTAAAATATGGCAACAGCAATTATAGGTACATTAAAGCATCTTCCTAAGGCATCAATACTGCCTACTTTACCAGAGACAGGTAGACCTAACAGGATATATTTTATTCCCAATGAAGACCCTACAGAAGATAATAGGTATAATGAATATCTATGGGTAAAGGATGAGACTTATCCTGATGGCCATTGGGAGCTTGTTGGTCCTACCACAATAGACCTGACTGATTATGCCACTAAGGAAGAGGTAAGTGATTTGAAAGACTCCATAGGTGAGCAAATAAAGAAGTATTTGCCCTTATCAGGAGGTACAATGGATAAGGGCAGCAACATATCCTTCCCATTAGATAGTGGGAGTACTGTGTATAATGGTTCTGGAATATCAGTGGGTGGCAAAGCCAGTACTGACATCCTACATGCAGCAGGAGGCACTACTAAAATCAAGACCTTGAATGGAGAATCTATGTTAGGAGAAGGTAATATTGTAATAGACCCTTCAAGTGTTCCAGTATCTTTAAGCTGGTATAATAGGACTAGCAGTCAGCAGGATGCCACAATAAACCTGACAATTGGAGATACCACAGTAAACCTATTCCCTAATATATTCAAATTATTTAAGGCTGGTAAAGTTTCCACTTCCGAGTCCCTTAGTATAGAACTTACTGCTAATCCTGGGGTAAGTGGGGTACCACAAGTTCCTACCTCATTATGCCAGTGGAGCATACCTTTGGCTGACAGTAATACCGCAGGTATTATATCAAGTGAGGATAAGGCTAAGTTAGATAACCTATCTGACCCAAAGAATTTGCTAGCTTATGGTGTGGAATGGGATTCTACCAACAGTAGCCCTGTACTTACTAGAATAGGTAACATGAGCCTGCATAAGTCTCTCCCAATACAATCAGCATTAAGAGGATGTGTATGCCAAGGTAAAAGGATAATGTATTATTTGGACCCAAATGACTGGTCTAAGAAAGCAGATGGTACAGATTCCAGATTGGATGGATATGATGGTACTGTACAGGTAGAAGTACCTGAATTTTATTTGTGGTCTGAAACGGAAGGAACCAAATCCAGAGTATATGTGTCTACCCAAAAAGTAGTTCCTTATGCTATAAGGATTCCTCATATGTTGGTAGATGCTTATAGGAGTACTGTACTTAATGAAGTGCCTGAGGATATGGGCTATTTATCTACACTTCAAGTAAATAGTGCTATTTCAGTTGTAAATACCTCTTCTTATTGTAGAGGAGGAAATAATAGCTCTAGCAGTGATACCTACTTGGAATCGGATAAATTCAGGACTAATTTAGGAAAACCTAGAACAAACACTAGTAGGGCAAACTTCAGAACTTATGCCAAAAATGCTGGCAAGATGTTGCTTACTTATGAGTACTACAAATCAATATTCTATTGGTTGTATGTTATAGAATATGCAAACTTCAATAGTCAGGCAAACTATGTTGAAGATTTGACTGAAGATGGATATAGACAGGGAGGGCTTGGCAATGGAGTTACTACTTGGAGTGATACTGTTTGGAATACTTATAATGGCAGATGCCCAATAACTCCATGTGGGTATTGTAATGAGTTTGGTAACTTTACTGGAATTAAGGACTTGGTAATTCCTGCTTCAGATGGTATCAGTACCGTAACTTTCAAAGTACCAAGGTGGAGAGGATTTGATAACGTGTTTGGAGATATTTGGACTAATCTGGATGGTATCCTAATAGATACTCCTGTCGGTGCCAGTGAGTCCACACCAAACTATGTGTATATTATAAATGACCCTGATAAGTTCACTGATACTTTGTCAGATGCACCTACCAATGCGGATAGAGTAGTAGTAGTATCAGGACATACAGGAGGGTATATTACAAAGTGGGCATTAGGGGAGTATGCAGATATAATACCTGTTAGTGTTGGCGGTTCTGCAACTACTTATATGTGTGACCGTTACTGGGTAGATTACGATAATACTCAGAATACGCTACTGGTTGGTGGCAGGGCTGATTATGGTTCTAATGCTGGCTTGGCTGGCTTCCTTTCTTCTTCTGGTTCGGGTTTTGTTGTTGCCCATGTCGGCTTTAGGTGCTTAACACTGATAAGCTGATTTGATAAAGAAAAGAAAATCATAGTTTCACTTGGATATTACCAAGTTTTATCCATCAATAGACCATAACATATTGAAATCCATAATTTCTCGTAAGATAAAGGACACTAAGGTGCTTGAGATTCTGTATGAGATTATAGATTCAGTGAACGGAATTAATGGGATATATGGTAAAGGAGTTCCTATTGGTAATTACCTATCCCAATACTTTGCAAACTTGTATCTGACAGGTTTTGACCATTGGTGTAAAGAGGAATTAAAGTGCAGGTATTACTATAGATATGCAGATGATATAGTAATATTAGGTGAGTCAAAGGCTCACTTAAGGAATGTGCTTGTTGCCATAAAGTTGTATCTTAAACATGTATTGAAACTTGGTGTAAAAGGGAACTATCAGATATTCCCAGTAGAATCCAGAGGTATAGATTTTGTTGGATATGTATTTAGGCATGACTATATTAGGGTTAGGAAAGGTATAAAGAATAGCTGTAGGAAAAGAATAAGACACTCAAATAATCTAGCAGGTATCCTACCTTCCTACTTTGGGTGGTTTCAGCACTGTAATGCAGTGAATTTGAAGAGGACTATACTTGATGAGGTGAGGAAAATAGAGAATAAATAACCAATTAAAAATTGAATGATTATGGCGAGAAAAGCTGGTAGAACAAAGCCCATGTCTCCAAAAGCAGGAGTGACTAAAACTAGGAGAAGGTATGGTTGCGGAGGCAAGGTTAAAAAGTAAGAATCTTTATAAGGTGGAACTGTATTTACTAAAGATAATGCCTATGGTAATTGCTTTAGCATATTTGGTAAATACAGTTTCTTCTTATTTTGGAGTTGATATTCCAATACTTGCAAGTATTGCAGGAATGTCTTTAATACCACTAATATTTATGTATATCTCTTCTTATGTATTCAAGTTTTGTGAGTATCATAGGATGTTTCTGCATTATATAGCAGTAAATGATATAATAAACATATATGATTGGTATATTGGGATTAGTGTTACTAACAGAGAATTGTTTGTGTTACACATGAGTATTACAGGCATTTCATTATTTATAATATTATATTTGTATGTTAAAAGTCATAAGAAGCTTACTATTGAAGATAGTAGATGATATTGATGCAGGTAATTCAAATATTACAGAAGGAGAGGCTATAGAAATAGTAGATAACTTAAGGAGATTTACTGATAAAGAGAAGAGATTAAGCAAATATGCAGCTTGTGAATATTTGAATGTCAGTAGAGCAACTTTTGACAACTATGTTAGAGAAGGAAAGTTACCAAGAGGTAAGCATGAAATAGGCTTCAAAGAATTATCATGGAACAAGAAAACTCTTGATGAGTTCATAAGAAGAAGTAAGCATGAGAAATGATTATGTAGTTTACATACATAAAAACATATTAAATGGTAAAGTGTATGTGGGGCAGACCTGTAATTTATCAGAGAGATGGAGAAATAATGGGAAGAATTACTTTAATAGCATTAAATTCTATAATGCTATAAAGAAATATGGTTGGGACAACTTCACCCATGAAGTTGTATATTCAAATCTAAATAAGCAAGCTGCTGATAAATTAGAGAAAGAACTAATACATAAATATAATAGTATAGAGGAGGGATATAATTTGAAAGAGGGAGGCTCAAGAGGGGAACTTTCCACTAAGAGTCTTGCAAAAATGAGTGAGTCACTTAAAAGAGGTTATTCTGAATTTCCAGAGAGAAGAGAGAAAATAAGAAATAAAGCATTAGGTAGGAAGATGCCAAAAGATACAAGATGTAAGATAAGCCTGAATCACTCGAAGTCTAATTTATTAAAAATCAATGATGAAGTTGGAAGCATAAGGTATTGGGCACTAAAGATAGGAAAAGCTCACAGTGTTTTATCTTACAGATTAAAAGTACATGGAATAGATAACCTAAGGAAATATATAGAACAAAGAATTAAGTTGGTCTAAGAAAGTTCTGGATGACTTTGTCAAGAAGAGTAGAAGTACTCAAGGATTGCGGAGCAATCCAGACTCAAGGATTGCTTAATAGCTTTGGTGGAATTTATTGAAGTAATTAGGAGAAGAAGATATGATAACTCAAAGAAAGACTATAATACCCATATTCAATTATAAGCTTACCATAGTTATATTTGATAGATGGGAAGAGTTGGAAGGAAGTATACCTCAGGATGAAATGGATACAGAAGCAAATGCTATTACCATAAGTGCATATGGAGCATCCTTAGTAGCTGTTAATTCAAGAAGAGGAAGTAGCATAGTCCATGAGGCTGAGCATATAAAGAATCATATATGGCAGTATATAGGATACACCCCTCAGAGAGATAATGATGAGGTGGATGCATACTTGCTGACTTACATATATGATAAGATAACACAAGTATTTTATAAGCATAAAGACAATAAGGAGTAATATAGCAGGAGGTAATTATTACCTCCTTTTTTTTTGTACATATGTTACTAAGTTAAAGCCCTGTATATTAATCATATATACAGGGCTTTAGTATTGTTGTGCTTCTTGGATAATAGCTAGTATCTTTGCATAGTAAGCTTACATGATAAACAATAATTAATTTCAAAATTGCTACTATGGAGATAATTGAGAAGCAAGTAGAGAAGGTAAAGGAAGTACCTGCTGATAATTATGGATATAATTATGGTAGGAGAGACATCAATGGCAAAGCAAATGCAGGTCTGACTCTAGGTATTATAGGTACTGCTCTTGGTGCTTGGGCATTATTTGGTGGAAGAAGAAGTGCCAGTCTGTTGGGAGGAACAGGAACTGGGAGTGGTGCAGATGCTAATATAGCAATAGCTACTTGTGGTGGTTCTGCAAATGGAGTAAATGCTCCTACTGCATTCCAAGCATGGGAAAAAGAGTGTGAGGATACACTTGCTTTGCAAGCAGGTATCTATAACTTGGCCATGACATATCAGAACAACAGATTTGCTGATAGACAACAGCTTAATAGTGAGTTGTTTAGTGCATGGAAGTCTCAAATAGATGCAGACTTTGGCCTGTATAAGTCTACAAGAGACGGATTTGATGTGCTATCTGCAAAGCAGAATCAGGATGCCTTCAATCTGTATAAGTCTCAGAGAGATTCTGACGATGAAATCAGAAAGGAATTAAGTGACCTTAAGGCTCAGGTAGCTATCAATGCTGCTGTAAGACCTTACCAAGATAAGCTTATCCAATGTGAAATTGATAAAGCCTTTACTGCTGGTATTAACTATACTGACAGAAAGACTTGCAAGGCTATCTATGGTGAAGTATGTCTGCCTAACACTCCAGTGGTAACTGGATATGTTGGTGCAAACCAATGTGGTTGTCCAAGAGTGGTAACTGGTACTACTCCAACTGCATAAAGTAAGGGGGCATTCCCCTTACTTTTTAGTACTAATCTCAAAATTATGCGATTATGGTTCCAATAAATCAAGTCATATTAGGAGGAGACCCCCTGCTAGGCAGTAGTATGGTGGGTAATAGTCTTGATGAACAATTACAGCTTATTGAAAAGTATAAGCAAAACCTTGAAGCAGCAAAACAACTTAGACAACAAGTACAGCCAGTGCAACAACCTGCACAGCATAGGATGATATGGGATGACATAGATGCAGAGATAAACCCTATGTCAGATGAGCAGAAATCAAGACTGCTGCAAGACGAGGATTATGTAGATACCTATACTAGGATACAGGATATGGTTCAGGCAGAAATTCTATCCCTTGTGAAAGGCAGGATTGAAGCCACTCCTGAGGGTAAGGAGCTTCTTCAGAGGCAATTGAAGATAGTGAGAAGCCTGAAGAGTAAAATCATTCAGGATACTAATAGGGAAATGGAGATGTTCAGGAAGTTCAGAGAATTTAGTAAGGCACATCCTGAGGTAACTTATGATGAATTTATTAAAGCAAATATGTAGCTATGGTAACTATCATGCAATTAACTGACAATTTAAAGTCTTATATTTCATCACAGTTGGAGTCCATGTCTAAGTCCAGCCCTGTAATCGGGTTTATGAAACCCCTTATTACAAGAGCACTGGATAAGAACTTCAGCAAGATAACCAAGGCTTTGGAACTTATAGCAGACAAAGACGGTAATGTAGATGTTGAAGGAATCCTTACTGAGATGATGGAGAATCTGATGACCACTAATCCATTCCCCTTCAAGACCTCATTTATTGGAGACATAGAAATAGGTGGTGGACAAATCAAGTTCAACTTGCCTTTGACAAACAAGAGATTGGTATTAAATATGTCGGATTTGGAAGCTTTCAAGGAAACATTAATTACTAAAAATTAGAAGTATGGATGAACTTATGATGTATGAATACCTAAACAGAAGAGGTATGGGAGGCATGAGTGAAAGTGAATTTAGAAATAAGTTCAGGGACTTCATGAAGAGATATAGAAGAGATTCAATGGAGCATGATGGCTTCATGTCATTAGAGGATAGAAACTATCCTAGAAGGCATGAAGATGATGGTTTCATGGATGTGTTTGATTCTAGAAGCAATAGGTTTGGTGACAGGTTCAGAGACTCTGGCATGAGAGGAAATGACATGGACAGAATAATAAAGTACATGAGACATTCCATGAATGATGGAGAACACTTTACTGAATCTGAAGCTATGGATTTGGTATCTGATATGTATCACACTGAGGGTGGCAGAAAGTATAGTGGAGAAAAGTTTGATATACATAAGGCAAAGGAAATTTGTGAAAGGTATAGAGGAGTGATTCCTGTGTCTGCAACTCCTACTGATGTGTATGTGGCAATCAACTCACAGTATCATGATTATGTTGAGCTGTTTAAGAGTTGGTTTGGTGACAATGTAGACCAAAAGATAATAGAATCTGCTATTATATTCTGGTTCAAAGATGTGGATTGCAAATCCAGAAATAAGGTAGTAAGTTACTTTAAAGAATACTGATAGGACAAGGGCAAGGTATAATCTTGCCCTTTCTTTTTGCATATATAATAAGTATCTTATTTGTGCTTGCAAAGTAATTTATTTACTATATTGTATGGGTGTAAAATTCTATATAACTTTGCATTGTTTAATTATATCATAATGGGAGATTATGGAAGAAGAATTGATTTTAGACAATATTCTAGGAGCAGAGGAAATAGAGAATCTGTTTGTAGATGATGAAGTACAGGATACTTCGCCTGAAGATGAAGTAACTCCTGACCAAGAGGATGGTAAGGAGGATAAAAAGAATAAAGAGAAAGACGAAGAAACTACTGAGGTTATTGATGTAGATAACTTGTTTACAGATGAGCCAGAGAGCGTAGGTAGTGGAAAGGATAATACAAAAGGAAAGGAAGATACTTCCTCTAGAGAGGACAGCACTTCTCCCCAAAAAACTATCTACTCTTCCATTGCTAAAGCCTTGAAGGAGGAAGGTATCTTTCCAGACCTTGATGATGAAGTCCTCTCTAAAGTCAAGGAGCCTGAAGATTTCAGGGACTTAGTGGAACAGCAAATCAAGGCTGGTCTTGAAGAGAGACAGAAGAGGATTGATGATGCACTTAATTATGGCATTGAACCCACAGAGATAAAAAGGTATGAGAATACCTTGAACTTCCTTGACAGTGTTAAGGAGGAAAATATCACTGATGAGAGTGATAAAGGTGAAGAGTTGAGAAAGAATCTTATCTTTCAGGACTTCATTAATAGGGGTTACAGCAGAGAAAGAGCCGCAAGAGAAGTACAGAAATCCTTTAATGCTGGTACTGATATTGAGGATGCAAAGGAAGCATTGAAGAGTAATACTGAATACTTCAAGGGTAAATATGATGACCTTATTGAGGATGCCAAGTTAGAGGCACAGAAGGAAGAAGAGAACAGGAAGGAACAGGCTAATAAACTAAAGGAGTCTATTCTCAATGAAAAGAATATATTGGGAGACTTGTCAATAGATAAGCCGACAAGACAGAAGATATATGATAACATATCCAAGCCTATATATAGAGACCCTGAAACTGGAGAGTATTATACTGCTATTCAGAAGTATAAAAAGGATAACAGAGTAGACTTCCTGAAGTACTTGGGTCTGATTTTTACATTGACTGATGGGTTCAAGAGCCTTGATGGTCTAGTAAAAGGCAAGGTAAAGAAAGAGGTAAAGAATGGCCTGAGGGATTTGGAACGTGCTATTAATAACACTGCAAGAAACTCAGATGGTAATCTGAAGTTTGTCAGTGGAGTAGATGAAGACCCTGAATCATTCATAGGTAAAGGTTGGAAAATAGATGTCTAAACAATTATGCCGAGGATAAAAAGGTTGATACAATGGGTAGGAGACCCTAACCTCCTACCCAACAGAGAAAAAAAACAAACATAGTGTATAAGGATAAGTCCGCTTCTTACTCTTCACTTATAGAGGTGTGTGAGAACACGGATAATCCTTCACTTCCATATGTATTCTCCGATAATGTTGTTTTCTGAATTTACCAATTCAAGGATACTTTGGAACACAGATAATACAAAAGCTTTCATTTCATGTGGTGGAGGCTGCTTCATTCCTGTATTGCTTTTTAGGAATGGAAAAGACTTGAAGTCTGAAAGATTTAATCCTGAAAGCATAAGAAAGGCATTGACTTCCAAAGATGAAGTCCTGTTATTGTTTGCATCCCTTTCCTATTACGATAAAGAATTGACTAAACTAAAGGATGGTACTACTTACAAGTTGAATAAGACTTGGGAGGACTTGGGACTTCAGGATTTGTATGAAGAATATTTAAAATCTAAGTAAAGATTATAATTTTAACTAATAAACAATTATTTTATGGCTGGAAAATTAGGTAAGTTTCAGATGGTAAGCTTCCAACATTGGAAGGGTTTGACTAAAGAAAACCACCTAGGCTCTATCTATCAGTTAGCTCCTCAGAGAGCTACAAACCTAATGGTACAACTGCTAGCCTTCCATAGAGGAAAGACACTTGATTCATTCTTGAATCAGTTCCCTGTAAAGGAGTTTGAGGATGACAGTGAATATTACTGGGACGTTATTGGTTCTTCAAGAAGGAATATTCCTTTGGTAGAGGCAAGAAAAGAGGATGGAACAAAGGTTGAAGATGATGGTAGCATGATTGGAGAGGGTACTTCTCCCTTCTATCTTGTTTTCCCTGAGGACTGGTTTGCAGATGGTGAGTACATTGTGGGTAATCTAAATGAACTGTACCAATTCAGAATTTTAGGAGACCCTAGAATGGAAGGTACCAATGCAGTTTATAAGGTAGAACTTGCTGGAGGTAATACAGCAGGAGTTCCTGCTGAAAGGCTACTTGCAGGAGAGAGATTCTCTATTGAAGCTGCATTTGTAGAAAAGGAACTATCAAGAAAAGTTGGTGATGTAAGATACACAAGCCCTGTTTCTATGAGAAATGAGTGGTCTGTAGTGAGAATCCAACACAAGGTTCCGGGTTCAATGCTGAACAAGAAGTTGGCTGTAGGTATTCCTATTATCAAGGAGACTGATGGTAGATATACCAAGTCAGTAGCTAAAATGTGGATGCACAATGTAGACTTTGAGGTAGAACAGCAATTCTCTGAGTACAAGAACAATGCTCTTGCCTTTGGTAGAAGCAACAGAAACTCCAATGGTGAATATATGAACATTGGTAAGTCTGGTGGTGTAATCAAGACTGGTGCTGGTCTATTTGAGCAGATGGAAGTTGCTAATACTATGTACTACAATGTATTCAGCTTGAAGCTTCTTGAGGATGCCCTATATGAGCTTTCTGCTTCTAAATTGGACTTTGGTGATAGATACTTCCTAATCAAGACTGGTGAAAGAGGTGCTATTCAATTCCACAAGGAAGTGTTGAAGACAGTATCAGGTTGGACACAGTTTGTTCTTGATAACAACTCTATTGGTGTTGTTCAGAAGACTCAGTCTCAGTTGCATCAAAATGCTCTAAGTGCTGGTTTCCAATTTGTAGAGTATAGAGCACCTAATGGTGTAAGGGTTAAGATTGATGTAGACCCATTCTATGATGATCCTGTTAGAAATAAGATACCACACCCACAGGGTGGTGTTGCCTTCTCTTACAGATATGATATTATGTACATTGGTACTATGGACCAACCTAATATCTTCAAGTGTAAGATTAAGGGTGATAATGAATACAGAAGCTATCAGTGGGGATTAAGAAATCCATTTACAGGACAGATAGGCAATCCTTACATGTCATTTGATGAGGATGCTGCTGTAATGCACAGAATGGCTACTCTTGGTATCTGTGTTCTTGACCCAACAAGAACTATGTCATTGATTCCTGCTATTTTGCAAGGATAAACTATAAAGGGGAGTAGGGGTAACTCCTGCTTCCCTTAATTTATTTTTATTTCTATTAAATAAGGAGAAGATATGTCAAAGGAAAAGGAAGAAGTAGATTATGGTACACTTGGTTTTGAAGTAGATGATACAGCACTGCCATTGAGGGAAGTGCCAAAAGAAGAGGAAAAACCTGCAAGGAGAAAACCAAAAGCCTCACAGGAAGTGAGAAATATAGAAGAGGATGGTGATGAGCAGTTGATAAGCTGTTTAAGAAATGAGAGAGTAATTGTCAGATTCATTCCCAAACTGGGAGGAATATGGGGAACTAACCCTAAACATCTTCTTGCTGGAGGTATGGCAGAAGGGTCTGTTAGAGTATTTGTAGTACCTAGGCTGTCATCAGGCATGTATGTCAATGTACTTACAGACAAGGAGAAGGCATTCTTGGAAGATGTAATGGGCTTGGAATACAATGCTCTAAGTATCTATAAGAAGGTAGATAACTTCTGGAATGATTCTAATGAGAGTGGGATAAATAAGGTAAGACTGACAAAGCAGGATAATTACCTTAACCTGTCCAATCCGGAAGATTATATAAGATATAAAATACTCTTGGCTAACAAGGACTTTGTTGCACCATCATTGCAGGCTTTGCAAGATAGACCTAAGGCTTCATATCAGTTTGTCATCATCTCTGAGAATGATGAGACAAAGACTGCTCAGGATAATATGAGCACTACAATGAAGTGCTATAAGGAGTTTGGAAAGATTGAGAGTGATGTGGATACTTTGAGAGTTATCATAGAGACTGTTGATGGAAGACCTACATCTCAAAATGCTAAACTAGAGTTCTTGCAGACTAAGGCTAATGAGCTTATTCAATCCAATAACAAGCTCTTCCTGAAGGTTATCACTGACCCAATGTTACCTACTAAGGTATTCATCAAGAAGAGTATAGAAGCAGGATTAATTTCAAATAGAGGAGGTTTCCTATACTTGAGAAGTGACAATACTCCACTATGTGAGGCTAATGAGGAACCTACATTGAATACAGCAGCCAAGTACCTGAACTCTCCAAAACATCAGGAAATCAAGTTTTCCTTGGAGGCCAAGTTAAAATAAAGAAGAATATAAGATTATGACACTACAGGAGTTTTCAGATGAATTTGACGTTCTCTACAATAACATATCCAGTAACCAAGCTCCGGGCCTTAATGAGTATGAAAAGTCTGTGTTTCTCACAAAAGCTCAGAATGAGATAGTAAAGAACTACTTTACTTCTACCCAAGGAGGTAACAAGTACCAGCAAGGGTTTGATGATTCTGCCAAAAGACAAATAGATTTCTCTACTCTTCTAGTGCAAGAAGCCTGTCCCTTGATAAAGGTGGATTCCAAGAGGGGAACTGATATTTTGGAGGGTGTCACAATCCCCGGAAATATCTATGGCAGTGCTCCTGAAGCTGTATTATTCAATGCCCCTAGCTTTATTGACAAAATACTGTTAGTGGTATCAGAAAGGATAATCATTAAGGATACAGATAATAATGTAGATAAGTATTATCAGGTAGTGCCTATAAAATTAGATAGTTTGCTTAATAACCTGAGCAAGCCCTATGGAAGACCTTTAAAGAGGCAAGTGTGGAGAGTTATAGAGACTTTTGGAGACCCTAAAGGGTCTGAAGACCAGACTGTAATTCCCACAAAGTACAATGGATTCAGGTTTATATTGCATGATGCAGATGAGAAATTCCTAGGAGAATCTGGAGGTGAAAGTCCAGGGAATACCAAGGCCATTTACTTTATCACATACCTAATCAAGCCTAAGCCAATAGTATTGGAGGACTTGGTTGGTGTATCAGTAGATGGAGAATCACAGCAATCTCCATGTGTCTTGAATAGTGAACTACATCCTGAAATTCTTCAAAGGGCAGTAGAGTTAGCTAAATCTGCTTATATGGGAGATTTGAAAAGTAGTGTTGAACTGGGACAAAGAAGTGAATAATGACAACTGAGGAATTTTCTAATGAATTTGATGTTCTATTGAACAGTTACTCTTCAGGTGGAATTGAGTTCAACGAGTATGAGAAATCAATCTTTCTTACAAAAGCCCAAGAAGACCTGTTAGTGGAATTATACAATGGTAAGAACCCATTCAGGGAATCATTTGAAGAGACTGAGGAAATAAGGAGATACCTGAGCAACTTGGTGAAGACTTATACCACTACTGAAAAAATAGCAGACATTACTGGAATATCTGATAAGTCTGTATTCTTCAAGTTACCTAGTGACTTGTGGTTTATAGTTTATGAATCAGTTGAACTGAGGGATGATAAGCTAGGCTGTAAGGATGGTAACCAAGTACTTGTGGTACCCACTACCTTGGATGATTACTACAATACATATAACAATCCATTCAGGGGTCCGGGATACAGGAGAGTCCTGAGACTTGATATTGATAATGGGATTGCAGAAATAGTATCAAAGTATAATATAAGCAGGTACTTAGTCAGGTACCTATCTAAACCCAACCCAATTATATTGGTAGCATTGCCTGCCCATCTAAACATAAATGGAGAAAGCAAGATAACAGAGTGTGATTTACATCCTGCATTGCATAGGGTAATACTTGATAGGGCAGTAGGACTTGCAATAGCAAGCAAGGGTTTGGATACAAACAGAACAAAATAAACTATTGTGTAATTTAATATTAAATTAAAATGGCAACATTTAGTACAAATCAGGTAAGGCAATTTTATGTAGCAACTGCATTTAAGACTCCCCATGTAATTGAGTCTGACACTGCTGGTGCTATTGCAGTATCAAATGATACTGAAAAGAAACACCTGTATTTTGAATATAAGGGAGCTGATAACAGAATGAGAAGTGACCTTATAGATATAGAAAACATTCTCTATGCAAAGGCAACTAGTGCTGATAGCATGGCTTACAAGATGAAGTCAGCTACCATAGCATTGGATTCAAGTGTTAATGGTGGTGCTCCAGTTGCAGGTCAGGATTATATCCTAAGAATTGCATTTAAACAGTATGTGGGCATGTCTGATGAGGACCAATACTTCAAATATGGCATGGTTCATGCTTATTCTGGCATGACTGCTGATGTGTTCTACAAGACTCTTGCTCAATCTATTGCTAAGAACTTTAGCAGGGAAATAGTTCCCTTGATTAAGATTGAGGTACATAGTGCTGCAACCAAGAGCAAGGGAGGATTTGATGCAAATGGTTATATGACAGTAACTCCTTCTACTAAGGATAATGGCAAGAGTGATAGTACTAACCCATACTATGATGGTACTTCAGCAATTGTAGCTGACATTGACAGCATCAGAATTACTGAGGTAGAACAGCCTTGGAGATTAGGTGTTATGTCTCAGACACCAGTATATTTCACTGTACAGCCAGTTGAAATAATTGTAGATGGAGATGAGAGAATTTGGGGCACTGTAGAGATGGGTACCAATGGTACAATAGGTAATGGTAAGGTTATTGCAGACTTAGAGTACTTCTGTATGGGTGAAAGAGGAGACATCTACAGAGGCATTGGCTGGCCTAACAACATTCCTACCACTTATCTGATAGACCCAAGCAAGACATATAATGTGCTTGATATACACTATGCCTATGTAGGCAGCAATGAGTCAGTACAAAAGTCTGAAAAGACAATAACTATTGCTTGTGCAGATAAAGCAGTTCTCAATCAGATAATCAGTGCAGTGGAAACTGCTACAGGACTTACTATTGCAGACATCTCCTAAAAGCGAGATACAAATAAGGAGACTTTTATAGTCTCCTTTTTTTTTTATTTACCTAATTTGTGTAATATGATAAGATTTGCTACATTAAAAGTCTCAGGAGAATGCAGGCAGTTGGTAATTGATGCTTCTATAGAAGCATACTCCTTCTATGATGATGTCTATATTGACTCAGTAGTCATAGATACTCAGGATACCTTCATGACCTCTGGGCCATCATCAAGCAGTGTGTATACAAAAAGCATTGATGGTAATTCCAAGCATGTGACATTAATCCTAGACAAGACAGATTTCAATGCAGCAGTAGATTTTGGTAAGGACTTATTCTTTGTCTATATTACTGTCAAAGGTACAATGGCACCTGATACTCCATGTGGGTATGACAGATATTATGATTTAGGAATAGCTGTCAATATGCATAACCTTTATAAGTCACTGATGGGTGGCATCAGACAGGTAGAGGAGACTTGCAATATTCCCAAGCAGCTTATAGACAAATACCTTCAACTGAAGGCTTTTACTACTTCCTTAAAGACAGGGAACTATACTTTGGCAATAAAGTATTGGAACAAGTTCTTTAGGAACTGTGTGATAACAGATGATACAAGTACTAAATGTGAGTGCTCATTATGGATAACTTAAGTAATGTATTGGAAAGGGCATTAGCTACATACTTCAATGTACTTTCAAGTACAGGATATGTGTGTTATAATGATGTCAATAAGTTACTGCTTTTGTCCTTGATAGAAGAGCTTACTAGTGGCCCAATGTCTGCCTTTATAGATGATAAGGACTACAATAGCATGAATAATGCCCTATATTGTATATTTGGTACTTCATGCCTAATACCATATCCTCCTACTGAGGAAAGCTCTGCTGTGTATGGTGAAGAGGAATCTATCAGAATATCTGAGGATGACATGATAAGATTCACACAAGATAACAAACCTAGAACTCCTGCTATATAAGTTATATATTTGCTTACTGCAAAAGATTCAATTAAAACTATTGCAATATTGATTATAAATATCTATATTTGCAATAGTTTTTTATTTATTAATAAGCATGCATATATAGTTATGACATACAGAGAATTAGTTTATTTATGTCTGGATGAGGTAAAGAGTATATCAGATGACTCTACTTTCAATGAGAATCATATTATACTTTTGGCAGATAAGTATAGGGCATTCCTTATAAAGCAAAGATATTCTGATGTCAAAAAGCATATACCTGAAAGCAACTATCAGACTATATGTCTGGATTTGACCAAATCAGTATCTCCTTCTGGCCCATGTGGCAGAACCTATCTTATGAGTAAGGAAGAGGTACCTAATATATTAAGTGTCAGTAATACCAGAGTATACCCTATTGATTTCTATCAGGATAGTATTACCTTCATAAGCAGGGATAGGATGAGATATGTAGGATATGACAAATATCTACAAAACATAATATATTGCTCCCTTGCTCCGGATAACCACTTGTATTTAATCTCTATGAATCCCCAATTCCTTTACCTCTCCAAGATAAAGGTAACTGCTATATTTGAAGATGCCAGCATAGCCTCTGAATTGGAATGTGGAGACAATAAGGAGTGTGATGTGCTTGATAGGAAATTTCCTATTGAGGAGAGCCTTGTTACTCCCCTTGTAAGTCTTATAGTAGGAGAGGTGCTGGGTGCTAAATACAGACCTGATGATAATAAGAACAATGCTAAGGATGATTCATCTGATGTTTCAGTAAAGCAGTAACCTATGAGTGATTGTCAAGAAGAGTATAAGAAATGGAAGGAGTTTAGGACATCAGTGTGCCACTTGAATGAACATAGAACACATAAGGTATCAGGTTCCTTGGGTGTGTACGATGCCTACAAGTATATAAGGAAAAACAAGTGGTTTGACATAGGCAGGCCATTGACTGAGCATGAGTTTTACAGCATTATAAGAAGAGTCAACAACTATCTGGCTGAAGAGCTGCTTAAAGGACATGATATTAATCTTCCTCATAGGATGGGAAGACTGGAGCTGAGAAAATATGATGCCAAAATCTACCTTAAAGATAATAAGGTTGTCACCAACTTGCCAATAGATTGGGATAAGACATTAAGGTTATGGTATGAAGACAAGGAATCTTATGATAATAGGACTTTAGTTAGAATGGAGGAGAAAGAGGTATTTAAAATCCATTATAATAGAAGCAAGGCAGACTATAATAACCAAACCTTTTATGAGTTCAATCCCAATAGAGAATTAAGGAAAGAATTGAAGAAGAGGATAAAAGATGGCAAGATTGATGCCTTCAAGTGTTAAACTAAAGGATTGTAGAAATTTAATTGAGACGGATAAATGATTAATAATATTCAATATACTAACATCAGACAGATACTGGATAGACTGAAAAGGCATCCTCTATTGCAGAACCTTACACTTGAACAAGTGGTATCCCACCTAGTTACATTTATTGGGATATTTGGAATGCCAGAGTTATATTTAAATAAGGAGAGTGTACTGCATATAGAAGAGTTTAGGGCCATATTACCCTGTGACCTTGTATCCATAAATCAGGTGAAGGAGTGTAAGACTGGGATATGTTTAAGGAGTATGACAGATAATTTCATGCCTAGAGAACACCGTGATAAGTATGAAGGACATAAAAGACCGCAAGAGTTTGCCTTTAAGACACAAGGCAGAGTAATATATACTTCCTTCAAGTCAGGAGATATAATAGTCTCATATAAGTCTGTTCCAATAGATGAGGATGGGTTTCCATTGCTCATAGACAATCCTGTGTTTATGAGAACACTTGAGCTATATATTAAGATGGAAGAGTTCACTACTTTGTTTGATATGGGAAAGATTTCTCCTGCTGTATTACAGAACACCCAACAACAATATGCTTGGTCAGCAGGACAATTACAGAGTGAATTTACTATACCATCACAATCTGAAATGGAATCAATAAGCAGAATGTGGAATACTCTTATTCAAAGGACAAGTGAGTTTGATAATGGATTCTCTTCTCTTGGCAATAAAGAGTATATAAAATTGCAATAGTATGATAAAGAAATCTACATGGCAGATAAAAGGTATGCAGAGGGACTTGTCTGTAAGCAAATTCTCTTCTGAGTATGCTTATGAGAACAAGAATATAAGGATAATGTCTACCGATGATAATACCCTGCTCAGCATAGTAAATGAGAAGGGTACTAAAGAGGTATCAAACATAGAAGGTATAGACTCTATAAAGGGATTACCTATAGGACAAGCTACAATTAATGGTTATCTAGTACTGTTCACTACAGACCAAGACAATGGAAAAGATTACATATATAAGATATGGTTTGACAAGGACAGCTTGCATGGAGTAATATTATATGATAGTAACAAAGGCAATCTTAACTTTAATCCTCTCTATCCTATAGAGACATTGTCATTCTATGAAGATGATAACATACAGAAAGTATATTGGACTGATGGATTAAACCAGCCCAGAGTTATCAATATTACTTCTATAGAAGATTACACACCCAATTCTTTTGACTTTGTTATGAGTTTGAATCCCGGTTCAACTGTTAACATAACCAATATAGAAAAAGGGTATAGTGGGATATTCCCGTCAGGGGTAATACAATATTGTGTTACAGTCTATACCAAGAATGCTCAGGAGTCCAATATACTGGCTATATCTCCTCTATATTACATAACAAAGTATGATAATGGAGGTAGTCCTGAGGATTCTTTATCTGTGAGTTTTAATGTAACAGTGTCTGTTAAAGATGTTGCATGTGAGTATGTCAGATTATATTCAATACTGAGAACTACACAAGATTCAACTCCCATTGTCAAAAGAGTTCAAGATATAAAGTTATCTTCCTCTACTCAAACAATCAGTTTTACAGATACTGGTAATATTGGAGAGAGTATTGACCCTACTGAATTATTATACTTGGGAGGAGAAGACATATCTTGTGGTACAATGTGCCAAAAGGACAATACATTATTCTTAGGAAATATCAATGTTAATAGAATTGAGCCTGATAGCTCTATTAGAGAGTACTTCAGAGGATTAAATGTAAACCTCAATACAGTTACCACAATTAATTTGGGAACACCTTCTGGATATTATCAACATGAGTTTCAGTTGAATAACAACTCTAGCACTATTAAGATATTTAAATATTTGGAGTGGTACAGATTTGGCATACAGTTTAAGCATAAGTCAGGCAGGTGGTCTTCTCCAGTATTCATAAAAGACGCTCAGATTACCAAAACACCCGGTACTAATGACTTATATGGTAGTTTTGGTGTTTCAAATCTGGTATTCTATAAGTGCATACCTGAGGTATCATTCAATGATGATACCATAATTGGTAAACTAAAGGATTTAGGATATATTGGATTCAGACCTATAATAGTATATCCCTCTATAGGGGATAGAGAAGTAATATGCCAAGGAGTTTTATGTCCCACTGTTTATAATGTTGGTGACAGATTCAGTAATTCCCCATTTGTACAGTCTTCTTGGTTCTCAAGACCCAACATTCCCTTTGATGTGATGAGGTCAGAGTCTGGGGATGCAGGCTTGCCAGATGTGTCACCTATATTTGACGTTCCTGAAAAGGCATTATATAGTGACCAAACCTTGTCAAGATATGGTATAATAAATAATGATAAGCAGTTTTATTCTCCTAATGAGTCGGTTAATATAAATATTTCCTTGATTGATACAGGTACTTGGGCTGAGTGTAGGCATAGTAGTCCTATACCAGGAAACACTCATAGGAATGCGGAGATACAGAATATATCCTACCCTCCTGCCACTCCACGCCTTGCAGGAGGAAACCATTTGCTGACAGATTTTAGTGAATATGTGGAGAAGCATAAACATGAGTTTTTTGTAGACCAATCAATAGTTACTCTTCATTCCCCAGATATTGAATTTAACAGTGAAGTTGAGAATTATGATATTTCCAAGTGTAAGCTGAGGATAATAGGTGCAACTTTGGTAACCGCCAGTGTAGGGGATATTGACATTGTAACTTCTACCACAGGAACTACCATGGTTGGCGCAGGTGATGAGAAGTTCCCACCAACAGGGTTTTACAAAGAGTCTTGTGGCAGTGTCAACATATCCCCTTGGGCATTCAGAAGCCAATTGGCTAATATCAACTGGATAGATAATATTCAAAGAGACTTTGGTGATATTATGCCCTCACAATATAGAAGGATGCAGGTAGGCTTTGCCACATATCCTTGGCATAGGAGTGGAGGTCTTGATGGTACAGGCTGGGCAGATGAGAATGGATATAGACCTGCCAAGTTACAGTATAAGAGGCTATCCAATTTGAAATTCTCTGCCACTAACCTGTACCTTAGCAGTACTAGTACATGGGATTCAGGGGAACTTGCAGATGCACAGATTTTTAATTCAAACGAGGTTACTCCACTCAAATTGAAGGCTCAGGAGCATTCTGGAAAAGGTACTTTAGTGTACTATGGAAATGTGGATAAGATTACTTCAAATACTGAATATTCAGGTAGTGATTATTACCAGATTGTAACATCTTCCACCTATAATCAGAATGATACCTCATATACTAACCACGACATATATGTTGGTGACTTTACACCTACCATACCTTTCACTGATAACTCAATAAATAAGGCATATGACCCTGTACACATAAAGTACAAGTCTACCCCTCATGCTGTTATTGTACTTGAAGACAAGTACAACTTGGGTAAGTACTCATATAAGGTTTTGCCTACTATCATAGATGGTAATGATTATGGAGAGCCTACATCTAGTAGTTGGCCTGTAAACCGTGTTGCAATAACTCATGATGGTGCCCCTAACTTCTGGGATACTTTGGAAGTATACAACTCTGTGTCTCAGGATGTTATAGGAGACTTTGTAGGTACTGGTCCTAATAAGACAGTTAAAAGTATCCAATACGGCTGGTGGTGGTTAGCAGAATTATACAGAAGTGATGTCACTAATAGGTTTGGAGGAGAGTCTGATGATGCTATACAGAGTAATCAATGGTTACCATGTGGAGAAACTACCTATTTCTATGATGATGACTCCAGCCATACTTATCTTGTAAAGTACTTGGAAGGAGACACATACTTCCAAAGATATGACCATTTAAAGACTTATCCATTTACTTTGGAAGATGAAAACTCGGTGACTGAGATAATGTCATTTATGTGTGAGACAAGGGTAAATCTAGATGGCAGGTATGACAATAATAGAGGCAATACTTCTAATCTATATATAACCCCTGAGAACTTTAACAAGCTAAATCAAGTATACAATCAAAAGGATAACTTCTTTACCTATAAGGTAAGTACTGATGATACTTCAGTATTGAACAAATTTCCTAATGTGGTTACTTGGACTAAGACTAAAACTGCTGGAGAACTTATTGATACTTGGACCAATATCACTCTTGCATCCACTCTTGATTTTGATGGTGATAAGGGTAGTATAACAGCTCTGAGAATGCATAATAATAATATCCTTGCTTTTCAAGATAAAGGCATTAGTCAGATATTGTATAATGAGAATGTGCAGATTTCTCCCACTAATGGAGTGCCTATTGAAATTGCCAACAGTGGAAAAGTTACTGGTAAGAGGTACTTATCTGATAGTATAGGATGTTCTAATAAGTGGTCTATATGCAGGACACCTAATGGTACCTATTTTATAGATGATATTACCAAAGGTATCTTCCTACTCAACAACCAGTTGGATAACATCTCTGATAGGCTTGGATTCCATTCATGGATTAACAGTAGGTCAACTGGAATAAATGTATGGAATCCTAAAGACTTTAGTGGATTTGTAACATACTATGATAAGGTAAATGGAGATGTATTCTTCATAAGCAAGGATGAGTGCTTGGCATTTTCAGAACCATTAGGCCAGTTCTCTTCATTCTACAGCTATGAGAATGTGCCATATTTCTCCAATATACTAGACAGGGGACTGTGGGTAAAGGATGGGAAGCTATGGCTGCACAATGAAGGTGATTATAATACCTTCTTTAACAGTTACCAGCCTTTCTATACTACTGTCATATCCAATCCTGATATGACCCAGGATAAGATATTCAATACTCTTGAGTTCAGGGCAGACAGTTGGAACAGTGAAGGTAAGCTATTGGATACAACCTATGATACTCTTAGTGTTTGGAATGAATACCAAAGTGGCGAATCCAAGCTTACCCATGTACTTGGAAGACCTTCAAGTCTCAAGAAGAAGTTCAGGATATGGAGGGCTAATATACCAAGGGATAAATCAAACAATAGAGACAGGATGAGAAATCCTTGGTTATATCTTAAGCTATCTATGGAATCTGAAAATACAAATAAGACCATATTGCATGATATGGTGGTGCACTACTTTGAATAACTTGATGGAGATAGCCTAAAGGGAAGGTAAGTAATAAACTTATCTTCCCTTTACTTTTTAAATAATATTCTTGTATAATTCTGATACTTTACTTATCTTTGCAAATAAATTATTATAACATGGTTAATAGAAAAGTTATAAGGAAACACAATAGTCCTGTTACTACTGGTATCATTAATAGATATGATGATGGTGGTAGTATATGGGACATTAGCAAGCTTTTTACCAAAGAAAACTTAGGTAAACTAGGTCTTAGATTATTAGGCCCTGCTGGTAATGCAGCAAATGGTTTAATAAGTAATGGACTAAGTTCAGGAGCAGGCAATGCAGTCAATAAAGTAGGAAGTACTGTGGGTTCTGCCATTAGCACAGTCAACCCTTTATTAGGAGGCATTGTATCTGCTGGTACTGGGTTGATAGGTGGTATAACCAATGCATTATTCGGTTCAAAGATTAATGAGGAAAATGTCAATAATGTCAGAAACTCCAATAATGCCCTGAGTACAGTTAAAGTTGATAGCAGTAGCAATGACTCTATACTTAATCAATGGTCTAATCAGGACTTTGGAGCAGACTTCTCCCAATCAGATATTGGGAAAGATGGATTGTTCAGTGACAAGGCAGAAGATTTATATAATGAGTTGAAGAAGGAACAGGAGATAGCCAGAGGCAGAGCACTGCTAAGTTATGATAATGCAATAGAAAGTGCCGATAAGATGAATGATTTAAGAGCTATGTCCAATTACATGGCAAAGGGAGGTAAGATTCATATCAAGCCTGAGAACAGAGGCAAGTTTACTGCCCTTAAAAAGAGGACTGGAAAGTCAGCATCTTGGTTCAAGGAGCATGGTACTCCTGCACAAAAGAAGATGGCTACCTTTGCCTTGAATGCTAGAAAGTGGAAACATGATGATGGAGGATGGATAGATGAAGAGTTTACTTTGCCTTACAGTGCCTATATAGCAGACAGGGTAAATAACATGGGACTTAATAACTCTCAAAAGGCTGCTGTATACAGTTCAATATATGGGGAATCAAGGTTCAATCCCTATGCCTATAATCCCAGAGGTGGTGGAAAGGGAGCACATGGAATCATGCAATGGAGAGGTGCCAGAATACCTGAAAGCTCTTATCTGCCTAGCCAAATGGACTACTTGGAAAATACACTTAATAGTGTAGATAGGACGAATTGGTTGAGTAAGAGAAGTCTGAACAATTTCAAGAAATCCAATACTCCTGAGGCTTCCTCTTCTGCATTTGAAAGAGGATATGTCAGGGGAGAGGAGTTCTCTAGAACCTCTAAAAGAAAGAAGGCAAGGTCTGTATATGACAAGATGCACACTCCCAGTCTGTCTGACTTATCAGATTATAATATGAGAACTATTACCAAACCTAATATACAAATACCCTTTAATCCATTTGGAGATGGTGGCCTCATGGGTACTCATGGAGCAGATTTTACCAATGGTGTCACTGTTATAAATAATGGAGGATACCATGAAGAGAATCCACATGAAGGAGTACAGATTGGGGTTGATTATAATGGAATACCTAATCTTGTGGAAGAAGGAGAGGTGATTTATAATGATTATGTATTTAGTAACAGGATTAAAGTACCTGATTCAGTGAAGCAGAGGTATAAATTGAAGGGTGGCAAAGGTCTGACATTTGCAGATGCTGCCAAAAGGATTCAAAAGGAGTCTGAGGAAAGGCCCAATGACCCAATAAGCAAGAGGGGGCTGGAAGATGGCCTCATAAAGTTAATGCAGGAGCAAGAGGCTCTTAGAGGACAGGGGCAATATGGACTTGAAGGAGTACAATATGCAGAAGGAGGTCTTATACCTGATGATTACACATATACTCCGGTGTTTGGTTCTTGGAAATCAGGAGAGATGCCAGAGGTTACAGCTACAGCAAAGAGACCCAGCATGATTAAATATGTGGATTATGACATACCTTCTACCATAGAGCCTATAGGTATTGATGGGCTTTATGCAGGATTTAGTGGCCTGTCTCCTATGGAAATATCAGGTATTGGTGAAGTAGGATATGATATACCTTCTAATGTGGAAGGTACAACTCCTGCTAAAGTTAGGGTACCCAAAAGAAAGGGTAATACAGATAGAAGAGGATTTGATGCTACTTGGCTAAGATATGCACCTGTAGTAGGTTCTGCAATAGGATTGGGTCAAAGTATATTCAGCAGGCCTGATTATACAGGACCTGATGCAATCATAGAGGCTGCAAACAAAGTAGGTAATTATGTCCCTGTAAACTATAAGCCAATAGGGAATTATCTGCAATATAAACCACTTGACAGGAACTTTTATATAAATAAGCTTGGTGCACAGGCTGGTGCAACAAGAAGAGCTATTATGAACTCTTCAAGTCCTTCAAGGAATGCCGCACTACTTGCAGCAGACTATAATGCACAAGGCAAGTTGGGAGACTTGGCAAGACAGGCTGAGGAGTATAACTTGGCACAGAGACAGATGGTAGAGCAGTTTAATAGAGGAACCAATCAAGCAAACTCTGAGATGGGGCTTAAAGCTGCAATGGCTAATCAGGAGGCTGCACTAAAGGCAGGAAGTACAAGGCTAAGTGGTATTACACAAGCTATGGCAATGAGAGATGCAATAGATGCAAGAAGAGGTGCAAGTATGAGTGCTAACCTGACTAATCTGTTTGACTCATTGGGTAATATAGGAATAGATGCTTATAACAGGTCTGACAGGGATATGCTAATCAACTCAGGGGTATTTGGTACTCTAAGCCAGAAACCTAAGGAATGGAGTAAAGAAGAGTGGGAGGATTACAAGATGTCTGTAGCAGGAGGCAAGTATTCTAAAGGAGGAAAATTAAAGAAGAGAAGAGGAGGTCTCACTTACTAATATGGCAAATTATAGTTTGGTTGTAAATAGCAAGTTCCAGCCTTTCTCTTTTGACAGGTACTTGCAACCATATCAAATATATGGTCAGAATTATAAGGAAATTGAGGAACAATATACTGACTTGTCTACAAAGGCTGGTATATGGGATGGCTTAGCCAATGAGCAGACTGACCCATATACCTATAAGATGTACAAGACCTATGCAAATGATTTGGAGAATCAAGCCAGTCAGCTTGCAAGTGAAGGACTTAATGCTGTAAGTAGGAAGAATATGCTTAACATGAGAGCAAGGTACAGTAAGGAAATTATTCCTATTGAGCAAGCATATAAGGCAAGGACAGAAGAGGCAGCAGAACAATATAAGGGAAGAGCTGCTGGTATGGTATATGAAGGAGATGCTTCTACAGCATCATTAGACAGATACCTGAATAATCCCTCTATAAGATTCAATCAGGCTAATAGCCAAGAGGGATTCAAGAGGGTAGCTACTACTGCTTCTGCATTATCCAAAGGATTAAGAGACTACAGAAATGGCAAGAGGCTTGACCCTTATGTCAAGACTTGGCTACAAGAACACGGATATAAGGATACTGATGTAGCAAAGGCCATCAATGACATTCAAAGACTGATTAACGGAGACACTGATGTGGATACTAATGGAGTCCTTAATTCTATCCTTCAAGATGAGCTTAATGTTTCCGGAGTAGGCAAGTGGTCAGACAAAGCTGCTGTTATGGACTATTTCAGTAGAGTAGCTCCAGCATTATATCAGGCAGTTGGTCAGACCCAAGTATCTCCTTATGAGGATTATGGAGCCAAGTTATCAGCACAGGAGGCTATGCAGAAGAGATTGAAAGCTTTAGATGACCCTACCCCGACATTGAATTACAAGCCTAGGACATTATCACACTTAGAGGCTAATGGAATTATATATAATGCAAGGCAGACGATGAATAGATTGAATATTCCTGGGAAAGGACTGAAGGCTTCTTACTTTGGTAAGAAGGGTACATATAACCCATTAAAGGTGTACGAGGAATATAGGAAGATGACAGGACCTACAAGGCCAGGTATAGGAACTGAACTATACCAAGCTCAGTATGGAGTACATAGGTCTTGGTCTGATGTAGAGAAAGAAGCTATGGATACTCTCAAGAAGAAATATGGAGAGGACATAAAGATTTTGTCTGACGAAGACTATAAGACATTAAAGGATATTGGTTATACCAACAAGTCATCGCTTGATGACTTCAGAAATATGGATGAAACAATAAACTCTGCTGCAAAATCCTATACGGAATACTTTATAAATGGAGACCCTAAGTATCTATCAGAGGTATTGACTAAGAATATAAGTAACCAAAATAATTGGGAAAAATCGTTGGCTGGAAATGCAACTATCTTGGATAAAAACTTTAATAGAACTTCCAAGAAGTTTGACCCTGAAGATTATGGAACTGAGGACAATCCTATAGTGGATTTCAGTCACAGTACCAAACATAGGGACAAGGTAATAGTATCTTATAAGGATGGGTCAAAGGTTGCATTTAATCCTGACCTTATATCAGGGGAATTGGGTAACCTGTTCAGGCTATATGACAGAAGGATTAAAGAGTTGATGTCTGAGGGATTTACTGAGAAAGAGGCAGAGGATTATGAAGAAATGTTTCTTATGGAAGGTATAAGTTCTATAGGATTGGGTGGATATAACCAATCCTTGACAGAGACCAGTTCTAAAGTTGGAGGATAAGTAAATATGGAGTATCAAGATATAACAAAGACAGGCCCTGTAGGTCTTAAAGGACTTAAGGGACTTAACAGGGTCCCTGAAATGGGAGAGTTTGAATTGAGTGTATTGGGAGGTACAAGGGCATTACAACAGTCCTTGGCACCTTCCACCTCTGAGGAGGTAGGCATAGAGCTGGCTGACAAAGGATATGGACAAAGCATCTATGATGAAGACATAAACTTTGTCAGTCAGGCTGATGACCTGAATGAAGTCAGAGCCATAGAGCAGCCTTGGTATGCCCAGTTAGGGGCAGGTCTTGCCAAAGGAGCTGTGTTGACAGGTACTACCTTTCTTGATGGTACTGTAGGATTGGTGCTTGGTGCAGGCACTGCAATAAATGAGGGGAGATGGTCTGGTCTGTGGGATAATGATTTTTCCAAGGCTATGCAATCAGTCAATGAATGGTCTGAAGAGGCACTACCTAATTACTATACAAGAGATGAGCAGGAGGAGCCTTGGTATGAGAACATCTTTACTGCAAACTTCATAGGTGACAAGTTCATCAAGAATCTAGGATTCAGTGTAGGTGCCTTCTATAGCGGTAATATAACTGCTGCTGGATTGAAAGCCTCCAAACTGCCTCAATTAATAGGAGCCATTAAGAACTCATCAAAGGCTCCAGCAATAGTCAATTCTGCCGTAGGAGCCACTATCTCCTCAGTAAATGAGGGAAGAATAGAGGCCCTGAATAATAGTAAGGATTGGTTTGAGTTGCAAAAGGCACAGCTTGATGACAGGTATAATCAAAGGATGCAGGCTATAGGGGATGCTTATGGTGGTACTGAAATGTATAACCAGCTTGTATCTGCTGAAAGCCAAGCATATAATGAGGCATTGGAGAAGCTGAGTGAGGACAGGTTAAAGATGGGTAATGCGGATTTGCTCATGAATATACCTGTCCTGTTGGCTTCCAATATAACTCAGTTTGGCAAACTGTATGCCAATGGATTCAAGACTGCAAGAAAGACTACCAATATAATGGGAAAAGCAGGGGAATATACTGCTGGTACTACAAGGTTGGGAACTGTTGCTGCCATAACAAGAGGCGCCCTGTCAGAAGGTGCTGAGGAGATGGCACAGAGTATAGCAAGCAGGACAGCAGGTAATTACTATTCAACTGATGTAAACAACTTCTACAAGTCAAAGACTGACCCTGAAGCTTCACAAGAAACATTGGATTGGGTTAAGGCATTTGCCCAAGGAGTAAATGAGACTGTCAATGAGGGGTCTTCTTGGGAAGAGTTCTTTATTGGTGCCCTTACAGGTGCACTGGGTATGCCTAGATTCAGAAGCATGAGGAATAAGCAGGGAGGTATCCAATCTCCTATTACCATTGAGGGTGGGGCTATAAATGAGTGGAGAGATTACAATGAGAGGATGGCAAGGGAAGAGAGAATTGCCAACTACATGAATGACAGAGTAAATTCTCCTGAGTTTAAGAACTACTATCAAGGTCTTATCAGGCATAATAAGTATCAAAATGATATGAATAGAGCTGCTGAGCAGGGTGATGAGTTCAACTTCAAAAATGCAGAGCATGCCCAGTTGGTATCTGATATTGCCATGTTTGATAATGCAGGAAGGATGGAAGACCTTAACACACTTATTGATGCTGCATTTGATACATCAGATGAGAATCTTGCCTCTATTGTAGAGAATACCACAACTACCCTTGAAGATGGTTCTAAGGTTGGTCCATTTGTAGATAAGAATGGAAACCCCATGTATGCTACTCCAGAAGGCAAACAGGAGATGATAGAGAAACTACAGCAGAATCATGATGAAATGACCAAGACTATCAGTGATTATCTGAAGATAAGAGATGACGTTGATATTAGGACAGGTCAGCAATTATCAGATGACCAACTTGAGGAACTGACTTGGATGAAGTCCCAAATTGGTAATTGGGCTGAAAGGGCTACAGCTATGTCTGGAGAGGTAAAGTCAGCTATTGGTAATGTGATAGGCAATCTAAATTCATTCCTTAGATTCAATCAGCAAGTAAGGAGCAGTGAGGGTCAGTCTCATAAAGGATTATCTGAAGGGTATCAACAGGCAGACAATAATATAAGAGCCATTGAGAAAGCTATAAATACTCTTAGCTTTGTAAAAGGTCAGGAGGATAATGTCTTGCCTAGAACATTGATAGACTATCCTAAGTTTACCAAGGGATTAATCAATGAGATTAATGAGGTTGATGATACTGTGCTTAGTGGGGATGAGAAAGAAGACATTATAACCAAGATTAATGATATTGTCAAGTTAGGAAATGCCTCAGAGGTATATAACAACAAACTTAATGAGTACCTCAGAAATCCTCAGAAGCAGATAGAAGACCATATAAAGGCAGGTGAACAAGCTGCACAACAAGAAGCTGAGAAGAAATCAAATGACCTGAAAGCTTCTTTGAGTTCTGCACAGAATCTACAAGAGTTCAGAGCTATCTTGGATGACCAAGATGATATAGTAAACAGGAATAATACCCTGAAAGACTTGGAAGATGAAGGTAATGAGATGGCCAAGAACTATAGAGAAACCTCACAATATAATAATGAGGTCAGTAGGATTATACAATCCTCAGATGAAGAGCCACAAGTAAAGCAAGATGCTATTAAACTCCTTCAAGACCAATTCAATAACTCTGAGAATCTTGAACAGATGGCCAATCCCAACTCCATATTCATTAATAACGATAATGCTTTTGATGAAGATTCTGAAGGAGATATTGAGTTGTCTACAACAAGATTCCAAGAAGCTCAATATGCCCTGCAAAAGGCAATGTCCCAGGTAAATGATGATAATAGATTCAAGGATAGGTTCTCTCCTGAATATAGGAAACCTGTAGAAAAAAGAGAAGGTACCACAAGAGGAGATAATAGAAGAGACACTACTGGAGACAGTGGGACTCCTACTGTCCCTGTAGTGACAAGTAGTGAGGACTTGCCTGTAACAGAAGTACCTGTTGGCAATGTAACTCCTGAAATGGTTAATGAGGAGAATAAGAAAGCCAATGAAAGGGTGGAAGCTCCACAGAGGCCAAGTAGGGACAGAGTCAACCAGTTCTATAGACCTGCCATACCTGAGTTACATATAGAAGCAAGCAAGGAAGGTGACTTTAGGCCATTTGATGTTGTAGTAGGTGAAAGGGAAAAGGGAGTGGACTTCTCTGGTATCTATGGTTATCTTAGAGACCAGGATACATTCAGATATTTAAATGAAGGTAACTTGAAGGTAGGTGATGAACTTGGATTTATGATTGACCCAGACTTCAATGACAAAACCATCTTCATTATAGATAGGAAGAATAACCAAGTAGTTGGCAGCTTGGATGAGTCTGATTACAGTGTTTCAAGATATGAGGGACTGAAGGGACTTGAAGAGAGGATAAAAGATGAGTTTGCTAACAGAGAAAATAAGGCTGGTAAATTCATTGCCACACCTGTTACAAGAGTATCCAAGATGATGGTAGGCAGAATTCCTTATGGTAGTACAGAAAGAAGTCTTAAAGACATCCCTAATGTATCATCAGAAGACAGAAGACCTGTTTTTGGAATCATCAAGAATGGAGTTTTGACAACTAATGGCAAAGTTAATGACAGTCTTGTTATCAAGCCAGTAGATATGGGCCAAAAGGAAGGCAGACTATATCTACTTGTTCCTAATGGGGCTGGAAAGTATTCACCTGCTGCTGTAAGGGTTAAGCACTTCAATAATGAGGAGTTCAATTTAAATGACCCTTCAGTAAGCTCTACTCCAGTTGGAGAGGATATAAAAAATGCGATTAACAACCTGTCTATGGCTACATCACAAGGTGATGTGTCTGCTGCAATGCAGGACTTGGCACAAGACCTGTATATGCAGGATATAATGGTTACTTGGTTTAGTAGCAAGTCAGGTGATGGTATTGTAATTAGTAAGAAGGTCAAAAGGCCAGATGGTACTTATGAGAAAGTTATCATAGATGGTAAGGAGCAAATCAAGGAAGATAAGTATGATATATACTTCTCTACAGGGAGTAAGACTGCTATCATTTCAGGAGTAGAATGGGATATAACAGCAGCAGAGGAACAAGGTGATACAAGTGCTTTCAATGCTCCTAAAGACCCTGATGATATATACAATGAAATACTTGGGCACCTTATTAAATTCAACCTTCCTTTACAAGTCAGTACAAAGAGGATTAATGAGGGTGCATACAATAACAGGCTTATCAATTCTGACATTCTTACCTCAAATATTACTGAAGCTTCAGTAAGAAGCACTTGGTTTACAACTGATTACTTTGATGATGAAGGTAATCTCCATCAGGCTGTAAGTCCAGCCTCAGTAGCTCCTCAGCCTAAGAGGAAGATTGAGACTCCTGTAGGTGGTACTGAGGGTGCTATTTCAGGTACAAGAATAGTATCTGCATTTACAAACAAGCCTTACTTTGTAGATTTGAAGACAAATACTATCAGGGATGAGCAAGGTAGGAATGTAAAAGTTACTGATAGCAATAGGGTACTGTTTGATTTAGCTTGGGCACAAGATAACTTCGGGAGTTTCACAGACTCATCAATAATGGTAGACAATAAGGTTCTTACACCTAATGGTCAGGTTCTTGACAGGACTTCACAGAAGTATATCACAGGACAAGAGGCACAAGATGTGAAGGATACTATTGCAGGAAAGAAGAAGGAGAGAGAGGACAAGGTTGCCAAGTCCAAGAAGATTATCAGTGAGATATATGAGAATCAAAGAAGGATTGACAAGACAAGGACTGATGGCGAGTTCTATTATGTGCTTGAAGATGATGGTGAGTATCACCAATATAGTAGAGTACACAGTAGATTAGGTTCTAACTGGACAGAGTCCTCTAAGCAAACAGAGGCTTTAACTCAGGTGAGAGCCAAGTTATCACAGTTGGTTGATGTTCCAGCACAATATGACAATTACTTGAAATTCCTTGAGAATAAGTACAAGATTAGCCTTGATGGTTACCAAGGAAAGGCTGATGCCAAGAGTAGGGACACTATTGTGAACATAGTAAGGGACAAGATGTCTGGTACCAACTCACAAAGGGCATTGGATGCTGGCTCAGCAGTAGATAGTATTATCAGGCAATATTTCACTATAAGAGATGTGTCAAGGATAATCAAGCCATCTAATATGTCAGAAAATGCCTTCATGGATTTGATTACTACTCTTAATAGGGTCAAATCAAATATGGAGCATATGGGAGAAAGGTTTCTTGCTGATAATATTATATTGTATCAGAAATATCCTGATGGTACAAGAGTTGCAGGAGAAGTTGATATTCTATCAGTTGATAAGGATGGTAACTTTAGAATCTATGATGTGAAGTCAAGCAGATACAGCTTCTATGACTTTACTGACAGATATGGACACAAGGTAAATTACTTTACCACCCCATCTGCCACTCAAAGAATGAGTGCAAAGGATTACTATACCTTACAGTTGTCTGCATACAAGAACCTGTTTGAATCCCAGTATGGAACCCCGATTACCAAACTGGCTATAATGCCATTTGTGCTGAGCTATGATAGGGAGAATGTATCAGCAGTACAAAGTGAGAAAGGCATTCCTGTTGAGTATAATCCTGCTGTAAATGTACCTTTGGTTAGTTCTGTTGAAGTAAATAAGGTTGCTGAAACTCCTGCTACTCCAGCACAGAACCAGCAAGTACTGCCTATCTTTGAAACTTCATTGGAAACTCAGAATCCTGTAGATAGGATACTGCCTGAAAACTCTTTGGGAAAAGATTCTATTGTGGGTTATTATGAGAAGGATGGGAAATTATATAAAGGATATATCAAGAAGGCTGGTGAGGTAGAAGGTATTCCTATATACATTACAAAGGAAAGAGACAGGGGATTTGGCAGAGAGGGTGAAATGAATGAGTCATCTTCTTACTTTGTGGTATTACCAAATGGTAAGCTTGTGGATACCAGAACACTTAGTAAATCAGATGAGGAAGCATTTAATGTTATAATGAAAGCTTTAAGTGCCAAGCCACAAAAGGTTAAGGATATGTCTAATGAAAAGACTATGCTATTCAATCCTGATGAGGTTCCTACTGTTAATACAGCTCCTATTACCAATATAGTAACTCCTGCTACTGTTAACCAAGGCAATACTCAAACAGGTGCTGCTTACACTGCACAAAAGGAGCAGGCAATCAATAACCATGATGAGGAGTTTGAGGATGAGTTTACTTTAAGAAGAGTAGACTCCACAGAAGCTACTGCATGGAATCAGGAAAAAGAGCTTGATTGGATTGCAAAGACATTGCCTCAATTAAGTGAAAGTGATAGGGTACATATAGTAAAGGGTCTTATTAAAGTAGGAAGGCAAGGAGCACTGGCTTGGGGTCAATTTGATAAAGGTGTTGTCACTTTATCTGATATAGCTGCTGAGGGTACTGCATACCATGAAGCATTCCATGCTGTGTTTAATCTCCTTCTAGACAATAATGAGAGAACAGTATTATTGAATGAGTATAGAGGAAAGCATCCTAATATGGGTAACCTTGAGCTGGAAGAAGAACTGGCTGAGGATTTCAGAACATTTGTGATGCAAGGAGGAAAGGATACCAGAAGCTTAGGAAGAAAGATAATAGACTTCTTTAAGTCATTATTCATCAAGACTAGATACTGGAAAGACTTCAGGCCATCTTCTATCTACTACTTCAGGGCTATTAATGAAGGGAAATATGCTAATAAAGAGGAAAAGATTAAATCTCTTGATGAATCCAGACTTAGACAAGAGGAGTATACTCCGGAAATGCTGGATATACTAAAAAATTCAAGGGATGAGCAGGGCAATTTATTGGCACCTAATAAGAAACCCTCAAACCTTACTGAAAGGCAATATGCCCATGTAAGAACCAAAGCATTTAAAGAATGGTTTGGGGACTGGGAAAATAATCCCGAGGAAGCTAGTAAGGTGGTTGATGAAAACGGTGAACCTCTGGTAGTATATCATGGTACCAACAGCCAATGGACTACATATGACCCAAATCTGTTTGGTTCTGCTACAGATGAAGGATATTATGGTAAGGGGTTATACTTGTCTTCTGTAAAGAACAAGGCTATGCAATATGGTAATATTATGGAGCTGTTTGTCAATATGAGGAACCCATTCATTGTAGGTATGGATAGTACTTTAGACATGAATGAGTCCACTAGAAGAGGTGAAATAGCAAACATGTTCAATAGAGAAAATGCTCCTGATGAACTGAAGCAATATGACGGTGTTCTATACAGTGGTGCAGAAGGTAAATTTGAGGAAATAGTAGTTCCTACTGCCAACCAAGTAAAATCAGCTACCAATAATGTTGGCACTTACAGTAGAACCAATGATGATACTAGGTATAGGAAGCTTCCTAAAGGAACATTGACCACATTTGATATGATGGATGACACTATTAAAGAGAACTTGTTGAAGAAGGGCTGGACTAAGGAGAAGTTTGATTCAATTTCCCAAGAAGAAAGAGACCAAGCCATCAAGTGTATAGCCTTCTAGTCAATAGGATGAAATTTTTTATTAGGGCAGGGTTAATCATCTTGCCCTATTTTATTAGGTAAAAAAAAATTAAAAAAAAAAATAGGAGGAGGAGTAGAACTTAATCTACTCACTCCCCCTACTTCCATCATTAACAATTCACTTAGATTTACTGGCATTATTAGGATTAAATAACCACCAAAATATACCAGCACAAATTACTGTTGCAGCTAATTCACTCATAATTTATATCTCCATTTATAGCCATAGGATTTACCATTAGGGTATATCCTTAGCTGATTATTAATTGCTTTCTTTATCTTCTCCCAATCTTTATTTAAGGTCTGAGACAGTTCCTTGGCTGCTTGAGTAGTAGAATTATACTCTGCTATAAATTTCCCATCTAAGCTATATTGTAGAACAGGTTTATTAAGCCAGCTATTTGATTGTCCTCTTTTATTAATAGACTGTCTCTCTTTAACAGTTCCATATCCAACATTGTATTTTCTTGTACACCATTCAAGATTAGACACAATATTATTGTTCTTAATTTCATCCTTATGATTAATCTCTTTATAATCATTAGGATTGGGAATGAAGTGTATTGCTACTAATCTGTGTACAGAATGCCATTTAGCAATATGATTGCTACTTTTTAAGTTTACTAACTCATAGCCATCATCATTAATCATAGGCTTTAGGACCCTATCTTCTAGACTACATCCCTTCCCACTTCTTCCAAGAGACTTAACCCTACCTAAGTTTGATACTTGGTACAAACCTTCATATCCTTGAATATCTTTCCAAATTTCTTCCATATTAAATGTTCTATTGTTCACTGCAAAGATACAAATAAATCCACTAATATGCAAGTGGATAAATAAATTATTTATAGTGAATAAAAAAAAGAGGAGAGAAATCTCCTCTTTTAATTATTGCTTGAAATAAGGTATAGCCAATTCAGGGTCTATACCTCTTGTAATAGTACTCCTCATAGGAACTAATGGACTTTTCATTAAGAGCCTATAAGCCTTAGTCTTATCCTTAAACTGTCCTGACTGTATAAGAGCATCCTCACCTGCAAACACTTCATAATTCATTGGGTTAATCAACCCAACTAAATCTAAAGTAGATTGAATTGTCTGGACGGCTGCTGCTGGGGATTTCATAATTTTCAATCCTTCATCAACCATAGGCTTTCCTGGGATTAAAACACCAGTTTCTGTCTTTAGTCTTCTAAGTTGATATTCTACTATCTTAGTAAGCCAAGGTCTGTTATCCTTATCATCCCAATCAATCATTCCAAGTACTGCCACTATCGCTAAATAATGGGCAACCTCAGTAACTGCTCTTTTAATATTAGCCTTTTCAGTTTTTGATAATTTGTTCCAATCTGATACTATATCAAATTGGGACTTTCTAAGTTCCTGTGCCAACTGCCATAGAAACCTGCCTGTAGTTATGTAGTAACCTTCAGTCCAAGTTTGTAAGTCCATATTGTAAGAAGCTGATTTGAACCTTCTGTTAAGTGAGGGTTTCACCCACTTCCTAAACATTATTGCCATTCTACCTATAGCCAGCCTTTGTACTGCATTTCTATCAGCTTTATTATAGATACCATGCATTCTTTGGTTTATAGCAGCGGACTTTCTACTGAAAGCTATAATATCATCCTTTGTGAATGCAGAGCCATCTTCCTTAGTATAACCTTGCTTTAATTGAAGTTTAGCACCTAACTTCTTATTATTCTTATCAATAGGGACTACTTCCATAGCATCCCATAAAGATACTATTTTGCCATCAGGAGCCTTCATTTTATAAGCATCTGCAAGTGCCAATGAGGTTCTATTCTGCATCCAATGTTCTCCAGCATTATTCATAAGGAATAATGCAGATGTACCAAACATTCTGCTAAACCATGTCTTCCTGTCAAAGTTTACTTCCTTGACATCAGTTTCATATTCCTGCATAACATTGAATAGTTCATCCCACAAAGCAAGTTTGCTTGTTTTCACCCTATTGCCAATCTCTGCAAGGAATTCAGGCAATGCCTGACCATAGTTCCTGTCAGCCCTAAGAGTATTGGATTCATTGAAGAACTCTCCGGAGAAAGACTCAATCCTCATCATTACTCCACCAGTAGCCACATTGGAGATACCAGATAAGACGTTAATTGCTAATGTGTTAAGAGAAGTCATCCTATTAACGAAATTAGCTACCTTTCCTTTATCAATCTTGGTATTGCCAAATGTTCCCTCATCTGCCATATACCTGCCATATACCTGCATCTCAAAGAAATCATTTAATCTCTGCATGAATCTTGTCTCATCTCCTGACTTAGTCAATACTGATTCTACCTTTCTTCCTACAGATTTGAACTTCTCTGCAAGAGGTTTACCTCCTCTTACTTGTACTATTTCCCTTTCCCTTAGCATATCCCTGCCAAGTTCAAGAACATCAATTACCTTACCCATCTCATTGAAATCATTTGCCATGGCAGCATAGGCTGTAAGGGTAGATGTCACATCAGTAGACAGGTCATTGGGGCTTTCTCCCTTCTTCATCTTGGTATAATAGATGGGAAGTACCTGCACTTCTCTGCCTTCAAAGTCTTTCACAGTAGCCCTATCACCAAACTCAGTATCATCTGTCCTTCTGATGAACTCATCCTTTATACTTTCCCATATTTGTTTTGCTCCGGACTTTACACCATCAGAAGACTTTACCCTTTCAAGTAAATCTTTTCTAATCTTAACTGCATTGGTTAAGGTAGTATACTTGTCAGGAAGGTATGAATCTAGCTTGGCCTTTATATCCATAACCTTATTATAGTACTCTTTCTGAGCAGGATTCAGGTTTTGATAAGCCTTATTGCCATAAATGGATACCTTAGGTTGTTTCTTTCCGTCAACAATCTCCATATTGGCATCAAACCAAGCCTGTCTTTCCCTCCTATACTTTTCTGCATAATCACCAACAGGATTATGCCCATACTTCTCATTAAGAGCCTTGAACATTTCCCTAACTTTCTCTTTGAATAAGCCTTGGTTAATCTCAGATATATAGTTACCTGTCAGATTACCTTTGCTGTCCCTTTCAAACATCCAGTCAGTATTCTTTATACCAGCTTGTTCCAGCTTAATAGCAGCAGCTTGTAACTCCTTCATGACATTAATAGTCTCAAGCCTTGCATTTTCCTTACTCTTCTTGACAGCTTGGTCCATTACCTTCAACATGTAGTCTGATGAGTCTGCCATAGAATCAAGCCACCTGTCAAAGAATGATATATCATTGTCAGCCACCTTGACCAAGTCCTCGGCGGTCATGGTTTTACCCTTAAACTTACCAAAGGGGACAGTAATGCTTTCCCCTACAAAGGGCTTGATAAAATCAACAAAGAGAGGCATTGATACATTATTATATTTGACAAACAGGTCACCAAGCAATGTACTTGTATTGTCAAGTGCTACCCTTACTCTTTGACCATATCTGTTGTCTTCATATTTTTCCTCATCAACAAGGGATTTTCTTATGTCATCAGTAATGTGTTTGTAACTATATAAGTAGTTCCTCACATCCCTTAATACCCTAGCCCTCTCATTTACATCAGTGGCAGGAGTATTCTGTAACATAGTAAGCCTGTTATTCACTTTAGATAACTCTTCAAGTGCATTCTCCAAGAATGTATAAATGCCTTCTATCTCATTATTATCAGCCAATTCAATATCCAACCTATCAATAAGGAGCCTTTGGTTGGCACTAAACTGGCTATTGGGGTTTCTTTTTTCGTAAATCTTCAGTCTCTTTAGCTCATTGCCAATGATTTCCTGAAGTAGTTTCTTATCTCTAGTTATCCTCTCTGAGGTATTATAGAATACTCCACTTGATTTGATATTGTCAACATTGATAGTCTCATCCAAGCTTCCATCAAGTATCTGCCTTGCTAAAGAGCCGAAATTCTTGTCAGCCTCCTTCATGGCTCTCTGGATAGGACTTGCACTGAGTTTCTGAAAGAAACCCTTAACTGCTTGGATTACTCTTTGCAGGAGATTTTTATAGGGCTTTGATGGAATATCTTCACCTTGTAGCAAATGCTTTGCAAGCAATTTACCCGCAGCTTCTTTTGCCAGCTTAAACTCATCACCATGATATAGTGTATTATAAGTATCGTAGTCCTCACCCATGATTTCTCCTGTCAGCCCATTAGAGGATATATTATTGACTAGCCTTGTCACAAGAGGATTATCCCCCATGGCCTCAATGGCAAAGTGTGCAAACTCTTCAGGAAGAGCCTTCTCACCTTGGATACCATTAGCAAGCCTAATCATTTCAATAAGACCATCTGCCGCATTCCTTGCAACATCAAAGTCAGTTACACCATGAATACCCATTCTCTTTTCAAGGTCAGTCAAAGCACCTATCCCTATACCATGGGATTCAAGAATACTTCTCAACCTATTATTAAGGTTTTCATTGTATTCCATCTTATCTGCATCAATGGAATTGAATCTGTTCTTTCTTTCCACCTTTATCCCTATAAAGGTTCTTGGAGATTCATAGTCCTTAATCTTGATGACTCTGGCTACATAATCATCCCTAAACTCAGAGTTTTGATTAAAATATATGGCTCTCTGTTTTAAGTCTTTGTAGTTCTTATCATTGTCTATCCATAGAGCAGGTCTGTCCATTCCTCTCTTGTAATACCCAATCTCCTTGTTAAGTACTTCAAGTACTTTAGACTCAGGAATAACCTCACTAATATTAGTTTGCTTTAATAAACTTCTCAGTGTAGGCTCATTGTTTTCATCCAATGTTAATTTTGGCATAAAGTTCCTTACAAAATAGTCAGACTTTGTAATTTCATATATGTACCTAGCCTGTTCTCTATCATTGGAAGTGAAGGACAGCAAGTCCTTGAATAACTTGCTGCCCACTTTTTGACCATTTTTATTTTTTACTGTTGGAATAATTGCGCAATCTCTTGCCATACTTTTGTAAACTTTATATAATATGGATTATTAACAGATAGTATTCCCCTCTGCATCTCTATATTCTGTATTAGGTTCAATGGACATTATGTCATCCACTCTAGGAGCAGAGGTATCAAGAGGAGTGCCATATACTTGTTGGAAAGCATCCACATCTACTTGAGGAATATCTTGATAATCAGGCATGGAATCATAATCCACTTCCACATTCCCATCATCAAATCTTGATAATGTATCTGCATAAGGGTCATAATCCTTCCTGTTCTTGTCAATTACAGTTTCCATCTCTTCTGCATCCTTACCATACTCATATTCAATGAAACTGTTCCTGAAACCTAATGGCTCAATCCTTTCATAGGTTGCCACATTAGCCTGCTCAGTACCTAATGAGAGTAACTTGTAATAGACATGCCCTCCTCTGATTCTCTTGCCTATATACTTGAAGAAGTCATAGACTGGGCCATCGGGGGTATCTATCCTTTTCTTGATGACTTTCTTATCACCAAAGGTAGCATCACCATCAATCACAAATGTAACCACATCCTTGATTTCATTATCCTCTCCTATGAACTGAACAGAGGCTGTGTCAGGAACTTCAGGAACCAACTTCCTATTATCCAAGTGGTTATAGACATATTGGTCTACAAATTGACTGTAATCATCATTGGATAATGTAAGACTTCTTAGTGTACTTATATACTCCGGTATGATGTTTCTCACTGCCACAGGAGCCAAGTGGATGAAGGTATTTGGGCCAAATGCAAAGCCATTCCTGTAATAACTGTACCTAAACAGGTTAAGAGCAAGTCTCTGGGCTTCAGGATTAGACATATATAGGAGAGATGTCCAATCCCTCATATATCTTTCCCTTAAAGTAGGACTTAATTGACCTACATTCTTGAACACTACAGTGTCCACAGGATTAGTGTCATTTGCCCTTATCACCCTGAGTCTCTTAATAAATTCGAGGTCAGCTATATCCTCATTGTCTGTTACTACCTTCTTAAAGTAAGCAGGGAAGTTATTGATGAAATCTTTTCTCTTTTCAGAAGAAGAAACAATAATATCACCTACTTCAGAGTCAGGGTTTACAACCAGCTCAGAACCAAAGAATCCATTCTTTGACATTATATAGGCAAGCAAGTCATTGTAGACACTATTCATAGTCTTTACATTTAACCTGCCAGTCTTTGTCAAGTCTCTAAGGCTATCAATTACAGCCCTGAATGATTCAGTATATTGAGGGAAATAAGAACCTAACATTCTCTCTGATGTCTGCAAGCCAAGGGTATAGAAAGCCTGTAAGAATGGGAGAGGAGCTGATAATAATCTTTCTCTAAGAGTGTCAGTATCCGGATTATCTGCAAGCAAATCATCATATATGACATTGGCATTCTTCAATGGGAACTTGTCATTATTCTCTATTTGGTCTAACAGGTCTTTCACTTTCTGCATCTTCAACTCTGTATCTGCAATAGTAGGACCAGCAGCACCTCCTTGGGTATCAGACCTTGTAGCCTGTACTAACTGTCCCAAAGCATCAGCAGAGTTCATAATTCTCTTGAACAAATATCCAACTGCAACTTGTTTCTGATAGAACTCTATCTTCCTAAAGTCAGAAGTCTGAGACCTATCAGTAACAGCCTCCTTGGCAAGCATTATATTGTCTGCAAGCTCTTCAATGTAGAAGCTGTTGTTCTTATAGTTATCATAAGTCAAGTCACTATTGAGAGCGGCCCTTTCCTTGTACTTGTCAAGTACCTCATCAATAATAGTATCTTTGCCTTTACCCTCTCTGCTCTCTCTAAAGTAGGTTTGAGTGATTTCTTGGACAATAGGCTGCATCATAAGCAAACCTATTTCAATAGGATTGTAACCTAACCTTGAAAGAAGCATAGAAGCATCAGCAGTAAATGTATTCTGATTAAGTGCTGCAAGCACAGGGTCTTTCACATTATCCACAGAAGCAGCTAGGAAGCCAGCATTGTTCTTTGAGATAAATTCCTTATCCCTATTCATGACATCATGCAAAGATGTAAGTCTCTTTCCATTCAGTGTAAATGAACCATTTTCCTCATCTAGAGATAGCTGGGTGTGCTGCATCAGGGCATGGTTGGCATTATGGTTGGCATATATACCAATCAGCTTTGCACCAGTCATATTCTGTTGATGTAACATTACCTGAGTTCTTGGAGATAATGGGTCCATCTTGGCTTTAGTCTTTTCCGCCAGCTTATCAAGAGTGTCAAGGTCTAAGTCAAACAAGTATGAAGCAATGGACTTAGGATAAGATTTACCATCCTTTTGAACAGTCTTATCAAGTTTTACTCCTATTGCTTGCAAAGCGGTACTCAAATCACTCTCATAGGAATCATTTAGGATAGTCATTATCCTTGCAGACCTCTTTTGATAATCAAAACCACCGGGGTTAAGAATCTTAGAAGCTGTATCTGCATTAGTGAGAACCCCATACATCATATCTATCAACAAGTTATTTCTTGCTTCAAGACTATTCTCCTGTGGAGATTTGCTGAAATCATACTTGGCCTTTCTTATCTTAGTCTCTACCAAACTCCCCTTTATGCTATTGTAATAGTCAAACAGGTGCATCTCAGGAGTATCCTCAGAGAATGATATATTGCCATTCCTAATCTGGTCAATAGTCATTTTGACATTGTCTATGCCCCACTTCCTGAATCCCTGATTCTGCATAACCAAATCAGTAAACTTTTTCCAATTCACTTCCTTGGATATATTGAACTCAGGCAACATGATATACATCTTGTCCACATCAAAGTCAGAACCTGACAGAGTAGTAATCTCAGCAGGAAGCATGATTGCAGAACCATTCTGTTGAGGCAGGAATCCCTTGATATACAGAGGAGCCATACTATACTTATCCTCTGTTGGGACTCTATAACCAATCAACTTTCTTAAGTCCTCAGGTAGCTTGGTCACATCAAGTTGGTGAGTATTTGGGTCCATGAGAGGCTCATAGAACTCTCTGCTATATGCAGGCATATAACATTCAAGGTACTTGATTCTCTTGTTGGCACCTTCACCTTCAAATACTACATGAAGCTCATCAGTCAGGCCATAATCAGATACCTGAATTAAAGCTCCACCTCTAATCTTCTGTTTAGTGATTCTACTCTTGATTACACTATTAAGAAGTGTCTGTACCCTTTGAGATTGTACAGGGTCAAAGAGAGGTATATTGAAGTTATTGTTCTCATCAAGAGTACAAGCCCTCATCATATCCATACCATATCTTTGATTACCTCTTATCTCTTCAAGTAAGATTTCTTCTACCTTCTTTGGGTCTTTGAATATCTTATCTACATCAGCAAATGCTTGAAGAATATTCTCAGTATTGATGGCATTATACAGGTCAAGCCACTCTTTCTTAGTCATCTTCTTACCATTAACCTCAATGATTGTGTCATCAGAGATGTCAGCAGTAATTAGCTTTCTAATCTGAGTACCTACCAACTGAACAGCATCAATAGCATGTTCAGGAGTTGCAGTCTGAATACCATAATCCTCATAAGATACCTTATGTACTACATTAGGATTCTCATTACCAAATCCGATACCTGTAGTATCCTTTAGTCTTTGGGTGACTTCGTCCTCTGTACTTACATCATTCAAATCTATGACACCTTGTTTCCCAACCTTAGTGGTGGATTCAAACTGTACCACATCAATCTGATTATCCTCCATAAACCTATTTATGGCTTTTAGCTTGCTTGACCTTCCTAATGGGCCAGCTACCAACTCATGCATTGCAAGTAACAGAAACTCTGAGTTCTTATGTTGCACAGGGGTTTTGATTCCAGTATGCCCTTCAACCCCACTGTTATTGTTGACTTGTGTATAGACATAAGGCTTCTTGGTCTGCCAAATGATATTGAAGTCCTTTATATTCCAATCTCCATTCTTGAAATTGTTATATGCCTGTTCCATATCATCTGTCCACTGTCCTGACATTCCTAGAATAGCTCTATAAGAACTCAGGCTTCTATAAGCTTGGGCATCTGCTACATTCACATTTCTGAACTTGCTAATGATATTATCCCTGTCTGTCTTGGTCATCTCATTCTTTCTGACCCTTTCATCAAGCACAGTCCTAATATCTTCAAGTACAGAAGACACTATTTCATCATCCTTCAAGTAAATAGTTCTTTCCCAATCTCTGCCAATTCTCTCACCTTTATAAGTAGCTTTAGTATTCAGTCTGAGGGCAGGAGCATGAACCTCCTTATATCTCTTCTGAAAGTCCTCAAGGTTCTTGTAGAAAGCAAGGTCAGTGGTAGTAAGTTGGATAATCTGTGAAGTAGCTAACTTACTATTCCAATAATACTCTCTGAGAGCATCTTTAGCATTGTTCTTTACAAATAGGCTCCTTGAGATTGATTGGGCATCTTTCAATTCCATCTCACCTCTTGTAGCCTTATCTATGAGTAAATTACTAATCTGCCCCATCAAGTTGTTTGCTTCTCTGGTACCAAAAGCACTATTATTGTTATAGGCTCTAAGTAAGAGTTCCATATTGGTGTTCCATAGAGAACCCAAAGCATCTTTAGCTTTGATAAGTGCTCTTGCAGTTATGCTGTTTTGCTTGGACTGTCCTTCAAAAGGCAAGTACTTGTATTTGCCATTAGGAAGCTCATCAAGTAGACCTACTGCCATCCAATTCCTGTAGGTTTGTTCAAAACCATCTTCCATCATGTCATTAAGTGTTTCTCTTAGAAACAGTCTAAGTTCAGCACCTGTGCCTTCATTTCTAAGCCTGTTAAGTCTGTCAATGAAGGTTTCCCCATTGTCATATTTGATATTATTAAGAGTAGGCAGGAACTTAAATTCTGCACCTCCAAGACTTTTTATAGAGCCATCTTTCTTCCTGACAATATCATAGTTTGCTATAGGCTCAACACTTCTATCACCTCTCTGATATGCCTCATCCCTCTCTCTGACCAGCATAATTCTGTCATATTCCTGATTAACCAAGTCTACTAACTTGTCAAGGATAACATCATCATAGAGCCTCTTCTTACCATTCTCATCCAATACATCTCCTGTGGTGTACTTTCTGAATTTGATAAACTCGGCAGAGGGACTATCTGAGAGTATAGGTACATGGTACCAAGCATACTTTATGCTAGATTTGGCAGAATCAGGGTCACCCCAATATTCCACTAGAAGTGCTAAAGTATAATCTAGGTCATCCCAGTTGGTATAATCTACCTTATCGGAGTTCAATACCACCTTATGACTGAGTCCTTTTCTTAGCTCCTCTGATTCTTCAATCTGCCTTAGCCAGTCATTTCTCCAGTGCCCATCCTTGTAGAACCATTCATAGTCCTTGAACTCTGTCTGCATAAACTGTTCAAATCTCTTTTTGTCATTCATGACATTCTTGAGGTTCTTAATCAGCTTACCTAAATAATTGGGGGTAACATGGGAATAATAGGATTTGTCATTCTCCCTTACACTACTTTCTATGGCATCTTCAGTTACTTCTGCCATCATACTTGCAATTGTATTATAGGCAGAACCAAAGGTATTGATAAGGTCTCCTCTCTTAACTGCTCCATTCTCATCCACCTTATCCTGCACTTTACCTCCAGCAACTCCACTAAATATAATGTTTAACTGAGGTAATAGAAGCGTGATAGGGTCAGTAAATGTAATCCCCGTAGCAGTCTTTATATTAGTCAATGAAGTCTTTAATACAGAGGGGTTAGCATCAATACCTAACATGTGAAGCAACTTCATTATGGTATTCCACACATCCTCTCTTTCCAAGAGTTGAAGTCTGGACTCTGTATCAAGGTTCTGAAACATATTATTTAATGTCTCAGTCCATTGTAATCCTTTGGCTGCATTATCCCTATTTATTTCTCCATTCTTTTCGTATATGCTATCATCATCAAGCTGTACTCCATTCTCATAATTATCCCTCCAAGCATCAAGAAGGTAATACACACCTTCAGGCTTATTAATGGCAATAGTCTCCATCTTGAGTGTACCATCAGGCATTATCCTCTTCTTCTGAATCCAATAAGGCATATAATCCTTCCTGAAGTCCTGATAGAATTGAGAGAACAAAGTCTCATCACCTTGAATAAGCTTGGTAACCTGCTTTACCCAAGGCTTGATTTTTTGTAAATCCTCCATGAGAGGAATCATATCATCAGAGTTAATCATATCCTTTAACTTGTCAATGAAGGTAGCATGGACATAGTCTGCATCAAGGTATCTTGTGAAACCCAAATCATCCTTTTCATATTTACCTCTATAGTCAAGTTTAGGTACTTGTCTGATTACTTTTCTTACAGCCTGTGACAGTGACTCATGAGAACTTACTTGTCTGAAATTGGTCATCCAGCCATCCTTATAAGCCTCTTCTTGTCTCCAATCTTCTGCCTCATTATCCACTTCGCTATTGCCTTCTGGGTCATCATTATTGAGGTTTGCATCAGCAGGTGCAATATAATTGGGGTCTATTCTAATACCCTCTGTCATTACAAGCAATGTACTTGCTTCCTCAGCAAGAGCCTTATAGACATAAGGGTCATCAACTATCTTCTTGTATTCCTGATTCTTGTAGGCAGCTTTCTTCTTAGCAGCTTCCAGCTTCTGCTCATCAGAAAACTTATCAGCACCTTTCATGGAGTTGATTGCATTAAGTTCCTGCTGGGTTCTGCCTTCTTCAGTATCTTGCACATAAGAATTGAAGATATTGGCTACTCTCTTAAATATACCAGCAGGTGTATATTTCCTTATGGCAGAGAGTCTGTCCAAGCTATTAAGCTCAGCCTGCAATCCCTCTTTCTCTACACCACTTACATTATCAATTCTTCTCTTCAAAGAATCAGTCATCTCCTGTAGGGCACTATCAACTTCATTACTGAAGAGTCTTGCAATAAGTGCTACTCTATCTCTTCTTGTTGTTGGGTCAAAGAGTAAGTCCACCTTTTGCTGCTCCTCAATAGAAGTAATCCTTGGAGTGTCAAAAGAACTACCAAGTGCTTCATCAAGCTGTTCAACAGCTTCTCCACCTCTAAGCTTCTTAATGAAATCATTAAGTTCACTTCCTGATGGAATATCCTCAATAGACTTACTATTCTTTTCCTGCCACATACCAACCAGATTGAGTACTGATTGTTCTGTCTCATTAGGAAACTTTTTAGCTAATTCTTTAATTCTTGGTGTTATAGTTAAACAACTCATATAATTAAAAGTATTATTTTGTGCAAAGGTAAGAAATTTAATTTTAATATGCAATGTGCTGCATAGAAAGTTAAGGAGGAATAAGTGATTAACTTACTCCTCCTTGCAAAGTTACTCAACTGTATATTTTACTCCATTGTAGATAAGTTGAGATATGGTGTTAATGTTTACCAACCTCTCTCCTGTATCCTTTTCAGTCTTCTCAATGTCCATATCCATACACCTGTATTTGCCATCTCTTGAGACAAACTGAATCTTGAAGCCCCTCAATACCCTGTCCTCTCCTTCAGTATAATCCTTTATAGGATTGCTTTGAACAAACTCGAGAGCTTCTTTATAGGCAGTGGCCATAGACTTCTTCTGCCTCCTTGCCTTAATTCTTAGGCTTAATTAGATTTGTCCTCATTGTTTAAATAAGTTTAGATATGTTTTCCATAAACTTCTCAGTTTCCTCCTTACAAGCATTGATGGTTTCAATGTCATGTTGTAGGGACTCTATCTGAGCACTTTTGCTTTTAACATTCTCTTCCATCTCTGCATGGAGAGTGCTTGCATTCTCATGTGCAGCTTTGAATACAGCCTTGATAGATGCCAGCCTGTCATTGAACAGAGTGGGATTAATCACTTTCTTCTTTCCTAGTAAACTCATTCTTTTTTTTTTAGTTATTAATATACTTTCTTGCAATAAATTCCTTCATTAAAGGCTCTGCTAACTCCTTAGCCTGAGGATGTGGAGCACCTGTAGTACCCCTTGCTCTTAGGTCAAAGAAGTGATTCCAATCAGATGTAAATCCAGTTACAACCAATTCTGTCTTTAAGGAGTTAGGTAAAACAGCTCTTGCTTCTTGTGGTTTCCAACCCAGCCTAATTAGGTCTTCATAAACAAACTCACTATTCATACATACATCATACCATTGCTTTGAAGCATCTTCTTTAGTATGGTGATACTCTGCATGAGCTAAGTAGCTTTTCTCTTCTAAATCTTTTATCCAGCAAGGGATAATGAAGGTCAATTCATTGCCAAACTTATCCTTAGAATAGTTACAATACCTTGTACTTTCCTGAGCAAAAGACATTACTCTATGCCTTACAAACTCATGTGATACACCTCTATCACATACAAAGTGTACAGTGATTCTCTTCTCATGGAACTCTGTAGGTTTACAGATATGCTTTAAGTCATCAAGCCAGCCATTCTCTACCAATACTCTGTAGTTAGTAGTAATGCACTTACAACTTCCATAAAGTATATCACCATGACAATTATATACCTCTGTTCCTTCTTTAACTACTGAATACTTATTAGACTTATATTTATCAATCAGCTCAGAGTTTTCAATAACATTGAATACTTTAAGATATACTGTACCATGCTCTAACATAGCTCCATGACCAGACTTAATCATCCTATCCACAAAAGGCTTGGCAGAATCTTCTGTTATCTTATCCTCAGACTTATAACATACTCTACCTACTCTCTCAATCTGTTTATAAACTCCTTCAAGACCAGAAGGCTGTTCCCATATCTCAAATGATGGTTTAATCAATTTCATTGTGCCTAAATATTTTACTTATTAATTCCATAATCCTATCTTCTTTCCTGCTAATTCATCAATAAAACAGAATCTAGTTCCGTCCTTCAAGGAACGTATATACTTACTGAAGTGTGCAATTAAAGGAGCACCATTTCTTACCCCAACAACTTGCCCTATCCTATATACTTCTTCACTAGGAGAGTTCTCTGAATCTATTCCAATAAAAAACACAACTTTGTCTTTATATTCAGAACACTTTTTGCAGGCATGGTCAGAAAATCCTACAGCCTTTCCATCTAACTCCTCTACTTCAGAAGCAGCTTTCTTTGTAAGGCGAGTGTTTGCCACAATTACCTCTTCAGCTACTCCTCCGCAGATTGGGCACATGTACTTGACCAAGGAAACTTTAAAATTATCCATTTTCTTTCTTTTTTTTTTAACCGGCAGTCTTTTTCAAGGCCCTTATACCATACTCTCTGACTCCAATTAGTTTGCGTTTATGAAAATTCTCATCGAATAGTTTTTCAGCCTTAGAGATACTGTCGGCCTCTATAAACACTGTATCTTCAAACCCAAGCTTACCAATATAGCTTATGAGGTAGAGTTTAATTTCTACAAGTTTCATATTCCTTCTTTATATTTCTTACATAAATAGAGTAAGGCAAGGGCATATGCCTTATTGTAATTACCCTTGCTTGCCTCTTCCATTATTCTATCCTCAAGATTCATGTACTAAGCATTGCTACTATTCCATTCTGACATCTGTTAGCTTCCTCCCATGCTGACTCTAAGTCCTCAAATACTAATACATCACATGTATCAGGGTCTCTTACAAGCTCAATGCTTCCATTAAAATCCTCTATCACTACTGCTCTCATATTTGCTTAAGTTTAGTGCGGTCCTCACAATCTTCACACCAACAATCATTACCCTCAAGAGTGTCTATAATCTGCCCGGTATTAGGGCTTATCCATGCTTGTACTTGAATATTGGTACCACCACATTCACTACAACAATACTTTGGTCTGTCCAAGACCTTTGGATAGTAGAGCAATGTTCCCATAGAGTTCTTATGAACATCTACATCAGGAAAATCTGCCTCAAACTTTCCTGAGTTAAAAGGCTTTACTATCAGGTGTTCCCCTTGAACTGTGGGAATAGTGGCATATAAATAGTCATCATTAACATTGAAATAGTGCTCTAACCACTCAACTATAGGCTTTTTCAAAGTTAAATCATCAATATCTATAATCCACTTGGACAATCTGGATTTGATTGTACCAGCAGCACTATTAAGTACCTTTCTGGGATTCACAGCCGACATATTATTCAAACAAACATTATTAGCCAATGCAGCTAACATGTGTTTATTGACAGCCTCAAAGTCCTTCCCAGTCACGTTAATATATGCCCTTGCTCCATAATGTTCACAAAGGAGTATAATTTCTTCCCTCAAACTCTCAAGATGCTCCCTGCTTCTAATGAAGTAGGTTTTAATAGCACCTTCTTTGACCTTATCAGGCTTGTGGTCTTTAGCCCTTCGTACTATCTGACAATGAAAGAACATATTGTTTGCCTCATTGAAATAGAATAAAGGCTTGATTAATTCAAAATTGTCTATCATATTATTACTTTTACTAGGAATTAACTTCCAATTTTAGTAATGCCTCATATAACTTTTGTATTTCTTCAAAAGTACAATTATTTTTAATTGTGTTTGCCCTATAACTAATAACCCAAATATTTCCTTTAGCATATCCTAGTGAGGGAATAATTTTATCTAAAGAAGGTGAATCATAGTTTCTTAAATTATCTCCTCTATCTCCCCTATTAGGTATTTTAAGATTAAGTTTAATACCTAAAACAGGGCACTCTGTAGGGATTACTATATCATCTTCACATATATTAAAAGGTAAATTAGATTTCTTAGCCCTTGCTTTAGCTGCTATAAACATTCTATGTTTATAAAAAGAAATAGGGTCTTCTAAAAATTTCTTCTTTACATAAGAATTTTGCATATTAGCAGCATATTCAGGGTCAAGCAGTCTTTTATTTATTTTCCATTGTTTATCATAACTTCTTCTATGAAGTTTTCTACAAACAGGACATCTCTTAGCATGTGTAGCTCTCCTACTTTCTACTATAAATTCTTTCCCACAATCAATACAAACATATTTTCTTTCCATACTATACTAAATATATAATAAGCAAAGATAAGTATAATAGGAAAGAGAATCAAGGAATATTGGTTAATAAAAGTTAATCAAGGACAATTTCAAAATCATCAACACACCAACCTTTAAGGTCATTGTATTGGTCATTATCAAATTCTCCCTTTACATATTTGTAGGCATCTTGTGGAAGTGTAATTTGCTCTTCTACTGCCCTTTTAAGGTCACATTTAGAGTAGTCTATATCCTCAAAATACTCACCATCCTCGTCCTTTCCAGAGTCAGTTATGCTATAATCGGATACTTTAATCTTAACAGTCTTACTAAGTGTGACACTTACTGTAACCTCAATTTCCCTTTCAGGATTGTCAACCTGATTCCAAGGTGCATCCTCAGTATCTGCACCCGGAGGATAATATCCACTCTCAGTCATTTTTTTTTTCTTTTTCTTTTTGAAGTCTGTTACCAAGTTGTTCTCTTTAATTAGTCTTCGAGCAATTACACATTCAAGATTTCTAGGTATGCTAATATGCCTTCCCTTGTCATTTACATAGATAGCATGGTCTCCACTATGTCTGCTATATCGGAAACCATTAAATTTTACTATCCTTATAAACTCCCTTGATGTATATTGTCTCATCTGCCTATTTTGTTCCTACACCTCTGATGAAGTCTTTGGTAATGTAAAATATGCCAACAACTATCGTAATTATATTAAGGATAGGAAACATAGAAAATATC
>ERZ773192.100-NODE-100-length-99886-cov-4.532670_pt1 | contig 99886 bp, 83 predicted proteins | sample MGYA00581010_ERZ773192 | MGnify/ENA primary metagenome ERZ773192 (study PRJEB29015, sample SAMEA2737741) | human gut metagenome | biome: human gut; feature: human-associated habitat; material: faeces | place: China | collected 2012 ...
AACGGTTTTGATATTCGACACATTGAGCCAGATATTTTTTATGAGCATATATATAATTCCGTTTATGCCGCTTTCAACAACATTCAAAACGGTTCTCGTTATCGTTTCTGTACTTGTTGCATACTTTGCGAAATACCTCATTTATTCGATTTTCTTTAAATGGGCGAACTCATATGTCGAACCGTCAAACCGCGGCGAATATTCGGCGGTCAAAGAAATGATTTCGCTGTTTTCGGGAATCATATTCACCCTTGCGGTCGGATTTATCATCGATAAATTTGAGGCAATCGGGAACTTAGAGGGCGGATTTTTGTTTATCGCCACGGTAATGCTTGCGCTTAACTTTTGTAACTTTGTAAGCATATTAAAAATCAAGAACGATGATGCCGCACACGAAGAAAAGCACAGTCTCAAAGATGTTTTAAAGCATACAACGGGAAACAAAAACTTTATCAACGTAATGATTATGACTTCGCTTTGGGATATGGGGCGGTATATGACAATAGGCTTTATGGGTACATTTAAAACAAACGACCTTTTGCTCAGCGTGGGCATAGTACAGGTAATAAATATGATAGGAAACCTGATTCGGCTTTTTGTTTCAAAGCCGTTCGGTCGGTATTCCGACAAAACATCTTTTGCCAAAGGATTTAACCTTGCACTTTTGATTGCCGCCGTCGGCTTTGGCGTAAACATTTTCGCAGCAACCGACAGAGTATGGTGCGTTGTTGTATTCACGATTATGTACGCCGTATGTTTGGCAGGAACAAACCAAAACTCGTTTAACATTATATACAGCTATGTTGACGGCGATTATATCGTCCCGGCAATGTCGGTCAAAAACTGTGTCGGCGGCCTGCTCGGGTTCGGTGCGTCACTGGTCGGCGGAAAGATATTGAGTATGATACAATCAAGCGGCAATACTTTTTTGGGATTTCACGTTTTCGGTCAGCAAGTTTTGTCCGCAATATCCCTCGTTCTGCTTATTGCCGCAATGGTAGTCAACAAAGCGGTGATTCAAAAGCAATCCGTTATAAAACAATAGAAATATCCTAAAATACATATGCCCTAAAAAACACATATCCCCGATGCAAAATTGCATCGGGGATATGCATGAAAGAAAGTATAAACAAAAATTAGGAATTGGCAAATTTAATTTGAACGAACATATATTTTATATCTTTTGGTTATCTGTCTCTTCGTCCGTTCGTTTCGTCAATAATCTAATCGTCAAGTCGTTTTATCGAATCAATCACAATATCGTATTTCTCTTTTGCCTGTATCAAAAGTCGTGTACATTCATCAAAATCACAATCGGCATTTTGCTTTTCTCTCAACGATTCGGTGATTTCGGAACAAATCCGATAAAGGTCATCGAAACCGAGATTTATGCATATTCCTTTAAGCGTATGTGCGGCAAAAAACGCGTCTTCTGCTGACCTGTTTTTTATGCCTAAGTCCAAGTCATCAAATGTTGTATCACTTAAAAATTTGGCAACAAAGCGCTTTGCCGTGCTTTCTTTTTCAAATCTTTTAACTATGTCATCATAATTTCCGCCGACTTTTTCACAGTATTCTTTAAATGTCATTTACGTTCTCCTATATTATATAAAATTATTTGGTATAAAATTTTGTTTTTTTCAGGTTATTTATCAGCTCGGTCAAACAATCCGCATTCAGCGGTTTTGCCAAAAGACCGTTCATTCCGACATTTTCGCACTCAGTTATATCCTCATTGAGGCTGTTCGCCGTCATCGCGGCAATAAGCACCGTCTTTGCGTCCGAACGTCCGCTGTTTCGGATTTCTTTTGCGGCCTCTGTTCCCGTCATAACGGGCATCCTCAAATCAAGCAGGATTAACTCAAACGTTCCCTCTTTTGAATTTTTCCATATCTCAACAGCTTCTTTCCCGTTTGTCGCTTTGGTTACGTCCGCGCCCCTTTCCGACAGCATAAATTCGGCAATCTCCATATTAAGCGCATTATCCTCAGCAACCAAAACATTAATTTTTTTATCCGCCGAATATTCGGCGTTGTCATTGCCGTCCGCGCACTCAATATTTTGAATATTTTTCGCAATCGTTTCATCACAAAACTCGGTCGGAATCCTTACAATGAAAACACTTCCGCGGTTCAGTGTACTTTTTACCTCAACCGAGCCACCCATTTTATCGGCAAGCTTTTTGACAATCGAAAGTCCGAGTCCCACTCCGCCCTCACTTGTCTCTCTCGCCTCTTGGGCGAATGCCTCAAACATATGTTTTTGGAACTCATCACTCATTCCGATACCGTTATCGCTGCATGAAAACTCAAATATTCCCTTGTTTGGCTCATCACTTTCAAACTCTCTGAAAGATACGTTTATTTCACCGTTGTTCGGTGTGTATTTAACCGCGTTGCCGAGAATATTTAAAAATATCTGTCTTAAAAAGACGCTGCTTCCCATTATGTAATTATGTTTAAGTTCGCCTTTTTCAACAGAAAATTTAATATTCTTTTCGCTCGCTTGAATTCCAATAATCGAACAAACCTCGTTTATCGCCTTTTCTATATCAAACGGCGCTTTTTCAATCTCAAAAGTATTCGAATCAAGTTTGTTTTCCGTCAGGATTCCATTCATAATATCCAGCAAAAGTGCGGATGCTTCGCCGGCTTTTTCGCGGCAATACCTTTGTTTTTCCAAATCATTCGGATACTTGTTTCCGATTCTCAGCATTCCGAAAATTATATTTATCGGCGTTCTGACATCGTGGCTCACGCGGCGCAGAAAATCCGTCTTTGCCGCATTTGCCGCAAGAATGCTTTTCTTTTCACTTTTTGTTTTTAACATATAATACCCCATAACAACCAAGAGATATCCAAACAAAATATAAAGCGTGAATCGATTCCTTCGCGAAAAGACTTCTCTTTTGGGATAATACACATAAAGTTTGTAATCCCTGTACATAGTTACGTTTCCGAAGTAGCCATCGTCTACATCTATTTTCCTGACACCCTCGAAAGCATTTGCATTATCCAACTGACTTAATATTTCGTTATCCGAAACATTTTTGTATTTCAAAGAATCAATATTCGTTCCGCGAATAACACCGTCTTTAGCTATCGCCATTACTCCGTTCATACCCAAAGCATATCCCGAAAGCAGATTTTCGAGAGATGATTGGTTTATAAAATTTATCTCGTTATCCTGATACCGATAACAGCACACAAGACCTTCGGTATCCTTTCGCGCCAATACGGCGAAATCAAAATGCTGTCCCGATATATTTATTCTCTCCATAAAAATCTTGGTCGGATAATCAATCGAATCCCGAACAGACTTTGAAACGAGCAGGTCTTTTAAATCTCCGAACGAAATTCTGTTGTCCGAATACTCGTAAACGGGATTGATGTTTTCATCCGTAATTATTATTCCCGCAAGCCTCTGTTCGGACGCATAATCCTTTAAATATTCATACTCAACCCGAGTGTTGTCATTTTTTATGTCGCGCACAACCTCGGTTGCTTGTTCCGACAGACGTATAAGGCTTTTCACCTTATCGGCGGACAGAATATCATCATAGCTGATACATTGATTTTTGAGGTACTTCATTGTATTTCTGATACCGGAATCAGCAGATTCAATATCCGCGCCGCCGTAGGCTATATAAGCAATCATCACAAACAAAACGCCGAGCGCACATACCGAAATCCAAAACTTGCTTGCCTCGGTTTTTAAAAACCTTGTCATTCGCTTCAATCAAATCCGCCCCCTTTCATCATCCGAATATGCGCCGCGTATTCAATCGGTTTATTCGTATTTTCTCACAATTTCATCTATTGTTCCTTCATTTTTCATATCATTTAATGCCGCGTTCAGCTTTTGTACAACGTTTGAATCAAAGTCTTTTGAAAAAGCGACCCCGAGATTGGATGTCATAAGCACTTCGTCCAATATCCTGCATTTTAGCTGCGCAGTCTTGATATAGTTTTCGAGTCTGAATTTATGACCGGCACAAGCATCGACATAACCCTTTCTCAGCGCGGCAAACTCTTCCTCCGTCTCGACAAAACTGTATACGTTTCCAACCTTGGGAACATTGGGATTTGCATAATCCAAAAATATTTTCTCAGGTTTTGTTGTTGCTTGAACCGCAACCTTTTTTCCGTTTAAATCGTTCAGAGTGTATATGTCACTGTCGGTACGCACCAAAACACATTGCTTGCTTGTCATATACGGTCCCGCCCATTGATAAGCGTCCTCTCTGCCGTCCATCGAAAAACTTCCCCAAAGGCAATCAACATCACCGTTTCTGAGATGTACATCTTTTTCGTTCCATTTTATTATCTTGAATACGGCTTTGTACCCGATGCGTCTGCACGCTTCGGCTGCAATCTCAACATCAATTCCCTCATACGTCTTTGAATCCGAAATATATATAAACGGTTCGTATTCATCACTGCCGATTGTAAGAACGGGCAAATTTTCTTGTTCAGGTGCTTTCACCTCAGCGCCACAACCGCACAATATAGCCGCCGCACAAAGCGCACAGCATATCACACCTATGAATTTCCTCCGCATTTCTTACACCTCTTATCTGTTTTTATCTGTCATGTTATTTCAAAGTCCTTAAAATCGAGCTTTCGCTCAGCTTTACCTCGTTGGGCAAAATCTCGTCTTTTATCTCATTGCGTATATCATCGAGACACTCAATCAGAATCGGATTAAACCGACCGCATTCGCCGCTTTTAATCATATCTATCGCCCTCTCGTGCGAATACGCCTCTTTATATGGGCGTTTGCTTGTCAAAGCGTCATAGGCATCGGCGACCGCCACGACCTGAGCCGAAATAGGTATTTCATCACCGGTCAGCCCGTCGGGATAACCACCGCCGTCATAACGCTCGTGATGCCATCGGCAAATCTCGATTGCCGTCTTAACCAACGGTTCGTCTTTATACTTTGTTATCTCTTTTAAAATTCCTTCACCGATAACGGTATGCCGACGCATTATTTCATATTCTTTTTCGGTCAGGGCGTCCGGCTTGTTCAAAACATCAACCGATATACCGATTTTTCCTATATCGTGCAAGACTGACGCAACCGAAATTATCGCTCTGTCATACCACGTTAAATCGTATTTATCCGTTTTTTGAATAAGCCTCTCGAGCAAGAGCTTTGTAAGCATTTTAACCCTCAAAACGTGATGTCCGCTCTCTTTGTTTCTGAATTCGACTATTTGACTCAATATATCAATCATAATCTGGTTGATATGTTCTTTTTCCATCGTCTGTTTTGTGATAAGCGATATGATTCGGCGCTGTTTTGAATACAGCTTTATTGTGTTTGTTACCCTTTGATACACGATTTTTGAATCAAAAGGTCGGCTTATATAATCCACAACGCCAAACCCATAGGCACGCCGAATATACGCCTCTGAATCGGCACAGCTTATCATTATAACCGGAATATCGTCTATTATATGATTTTTGTTCATATATGCAAGAACCTCAAACCCATCAGCAACAGGCATCAATATATCAAGCATAACAAGCGAGATTCCCGTTCCGTATTCATCCAAAATATCGATACATTCCTTGCCGTTTTCCGCCTCAAGGATTCTGAACTCACCACGCAGAGCCTCGGATAAAATTTCTCGGTTTATCTCTGAATCATCAACTATCAGAATCTGTTGTTTAAGCTCATTCGTTATATCATCCGTCTCGGCATCCAAAGCGAGCTTTCGGCTTCTTTCGGTGACAACACGATTCTTTTGAGCCTTGGCTTGATACATAAGCTTATCGGCTCGGATAACCGCCTCGTCAACCGTCTCGTTTTCGGGGTTGGAAATAACGCCGCCGATGCTTACCGAAAGCCGAATAAATTCATAATCCTCGATTTCTGCCGCGTATATTTCTTTTTGTATGCTGTTCAGACATTTTTCAAACGCGCTTGACGAAATCCCCGGCAAAATAAGCAAAAATTCATCGCCGCCGAACCTAATCAGAGTATCGGTCTTTTCGATATGTTTTTTTATTATATTAACCACCGTAACAAGGGCAACATCGCCGCCGTTGTGACCATATGTATCATTGCACAGTTTAAAATCATCCAAATCTATAATCGCGACACCTGCCGAAACGGACAGACCTTTTATCTTTTCTTCATAATATTTACGGTTTGACGCACCTGTCAGCGCATCGCGGTAATTCTCTTTTTTAAAGTGGGTGATTTGTTTGTAGTACTCGCGCACAACATCGCTTATATCCATTCTTACAAGTGTTATAATACTCTTTTTATCGTCCAAATAACAGAATATGAACTTTTTATAAAAAAGCTTCCCGTTTTGGTCAATAATCGTTGCATAAAGAATATATTTATCATTCTTTTCAAGAATCCGTATTACGTTATCGAGCCGCATATTCTCTGTCAAAGATTCAACCTCATCGGGTATAACATATTTTTTGATAAAAAGAGCAATCATACTGTCATAATCGTTATTTACACCCATAGGTTCACGGTTTAAATCAAAATAATGCGATATATAGCGTTTTGTCGCAACATCGATATGCATCATTCTGTCAAATATATTTTCGGACGTGCGATAAAAAGACCTCTCTTGCATTTCCTGATAAATATTCTTTCCCGAAATAATCAGAGTATCGGAATCCTGATTTTCAATTACAACTCTGTGCCACTGAAGAACATTCTCTCCGGTGTTGAATCTTAAATAAAATTCCTCTTCGTTATTTTGGTTTTTGACGAACGCAGTCAAAAACTCGTCATTGAAATAGGTGTCCCAAATCTCAAAATCGGTTTTGACAAGAGTGGTATCTTTAAAGTATTCCGTAAGTTCGTCTATGCTCCACCATTGATTTTCCTTATCACGCGCGAGCGTATCAAAATAAACATACGTCTTTTTGTTTTCAATGTTATATTCCCACACCGCATCGCAAAAATGCCTTGCAACACTCTTGCCGGCGTTTACCGAAAGAAATAATTTTTCGGAATCGGTATTATTTGTCATCGGTACAAGCCTCACATTCACAATATAAAATTTAAACGGGGCGAATATTCAAAAACAATCAACCGTTGTGATTCTCTGTATAATACAATTTGCGTATATCAGGATTTAAGCATAAAAAAAGCCTGCCAAATAACGAAAATCGTATCGTATAAAACAGACCGGTTGCGCTGCTTGCTCTGCTGTATAAAAGCGCCCAAATCATATAACAGCTTCATCGCATTCCATTTCTATATCCGATTTTAACGGACTTTTTATATTATTATACTATACAAAACACCTTATGTCAATAGGTTTTATGAAATTTTTACGAGATTTTAACTTGAACAGACAAATTATGCGGTTATCCTTACAATAATTTTAAAAATAAACCTACCCACGAGAGCAATCTGCCTCTCAAAATCGGAGTTCGGATTATTCTCTCACGGGTAGGTTTGTATAATTATTTTATGTTTTTAATAATGATTTCGTCCGCTTTTTCATAAAGCGAATCGCTCGGGTGAATATCATCAGCCGATTTGTTTGTTCTTTGTAACCGACTTGATTACGAACAAAGCGCCGATTGTTATTATCACACCTATCGAAAGCAATACAACCGCGTTTTGGATAAATGCTGCAATAAGGTATGTAAAGAACGAAATTGCCGCAACGGTTATTGCATACGGAATCTGTGTCGAAACGTGATTAATGTGATTCGACTGACTTCCTGCCGATGACATAATGGTTGTATCGGAAATCGGCGAACAGTGGTCGCCGCAAACCGCGCCTGCGAGGCACGCAGAAACGCCGATAATCAACAGCTCGCTTGACGGGTCAAAAATTGCGGTTACAATCGGGATTAAGATACCGAACGTACCCCACGATGTTCCCGTTGAGAACGCAAGAACGCACGCAACCAGGAATATGATTGCCGGCAGGAAGTTTGCAAGCCCCGCTGCAGCCGAATCCATCAGCATTTCAACATAGTTCGCCGCACCGAGCAATCCCGTCATATTTTTAAGCGATGTCGCGAATGTCAATATGAGCATTGCCGGAACCATTGCTTTAAATCCCATAGGAATACATTCCATTGCCTCTTTAAACGTTATAACGCGTCTTATTATTAAATATGCAATCGTGAAAACAAGGGCAACGATTACACCCCACGGCAAACCGACAGTCGCATCCGTGTTGCCGAACGCGGTAATAAAATCGTTTCCGTCAAAGAATCCGCCGACATAAACAAGACCTGTTATCGCCATTATAACCAGCACAACAACAGGCAAAATAAGGTCGATAACCTTTCCTTTCGGGTTTGATTCCACAACCTCGCCCTGTTCCGCGGTTTCTCTTCCGCTTGTGAACAGGTCGCCTTTGTTTATTGCGTTAAATTCGTGAATTCTCATCGGGCCGTAATCGAATTTCATAAGGGTTATCGCGATGATAAACACGAGCATCAACAGCGAATAATAGTTATACGGAATGGCACGAACAAAAAGCTCGATACCCGAATAACCCGTTCCCTTTGTGAATTCGGAAACAGCCGCCGCCCATGATGAAACAGGTGCAATCATACAAATCGGCGCAGCGGTCGCATCGATTAAAAATGCGAGCTTTGCACGCGAAATTTTGTGGCTGTCCGTCACGGGAAGCATAACCGAGCCGACCGTCAAACAGTTAAAATAGTCATCGATAAAGATTAATACGCCCAGAACAAAGGTTGCAAACATCGCGCCGACACGCGTTTTGATATGCGTTTCCGCCCATCTTCCGAAAGCGGCCGAACCGCCGGCTTTGTTGACAAGGGCAACCAACGTTCCGAGGATAACGAGGAAGATGAATATTCCAGCCGTACCCGAGACGGCTGAAATCAGACCCTCGTTTACAATGTTATCGAGAGCCGCCACCGGGTGAAAGTTTGCAGAAAGCAAACCGCCCAAAACGATACCCACAAACAAAGAAGAGTACACTTCTTTTGTAATAAGGGCAAGCGCAATAGCAACCACAGGCGGTACAAGTGCCCAGAACGTTGCGTAAAAATTGCTTGTTGTCTCTGCGTCCTCGCCTGCGGCAAACGCAATTACACCCGTCAACAGTGTAATCATCGCCGCAATGACAGCGCAAAGATTTTTCTTCGTAAAGAATTTCATATTTAAATTTCCTTTCTTTTTTGACAAAACAAAAAAAGTATGACAGCATACAAAACACGCTCTCATACTTTATACCGACAGAAGTATAATACTTTGATAGCGCTCCACAAAATTGTGACAGTATGAAACATATTTTGCAACATACCGGCTCAAAAATCAAGGTATTAATTTTCGAACCTCGGCGATAATTCCTTTCACAAGCCCAAAAATGCCCTTTTTATAAGGGGTTGCTACTGATAATTATCGCGCCTCTATCTTTTTGATTTGTTTATTTTATACCTATGTTACCACACTCTATATCATATGTCAAGACATTTTATTCAATTTAAGGTGGATTTTGCCGAAAAATATTCAAAACAAAACAGCGGCTTTTATTCCTCAAAATCATCAAACATCTTGCCGTTTATCGAATATATATCCTCTATCGGTATTTTCGTTCCGTCGTCCGTCACTATATCCCTTTCGTATTCGCGCACCTTTATCACAATGCCGCTTTTTGACACATACGCACCGCCGTCTTTCTTTTTATCGGGAACATAGTATGTTATGACAACCTCATCGGTTTCGGACGACTCGCTCAAATATTTAAGTTTGTTATTCAGCCGTTCAATCTCATATTCATCAAGCCCGATTTTCCTGTCTGTTTGTCTTGCCGCCTCATCAATCGCATCATTGTACCCCGTAAGTGCCGCAAACGGCGCAAACTGCGCTTCGCGAAGTATTTTATCGGGAAAGTCCCTTTCGATTTCGGGATTCGGATATTTCATATTCAGTATGTCTCTATACTTAAACTCGCTCATAATTCCTCCGCTATGCCTTATGACCGCCTATGCTTTTGTTTCTCTCTATCGTCGTTGCGCCCTCTTGCAAATTCGCGCCTTTGATTATCGAATTTTTACCGTACTTCTGTTTTATACCGATAATTGTCTCTTGTATTTTTCTTTCCTTTTTTAATTCCTCTTCCTCTGTCTTTCGCTTTGCGTCAAGTACGTCATAATCGGTAAAAAAGCTCATCTGTTCATACACCTTGCGCTCTTTCGCCGCGCTTTCGGGCATCAGATTATTTGCCGAAATCGTAATCCGCCGCACAAGCATTTCCCTGCCGACAATTTCGTCATACAGCTTTAAAACCGCCTCGGTTATCAGCTTTGTCGATGATGTAAATCTGTCGATATTTGCCGTGCCGTGTGCGTGCTTGGGAATCTTTCTTCCGTACATATCGCTCGTTATTTCGCCGCCGTATTTTCTGTTGATGTTCGAATCGGTCAGATTTTCTCGGTCGTACCCGACCGTCAAGACAATCTGATTCGTCACAAGCCGCTTTTCAACCAAGTCCAGCGACAACAATTCGAGCATTTCCCACACTATCACTCTTGCCTTATCAAAATCATACGGAGAGTGCAATACCTGTCCCGTGCTTATACTTTTGTTTTCGGGCGTGTACGCCTTGACCCGGGCTATTGTACACGGCTCATAACCCCATGCGTGGTCAATCAGCATCTTTGCGTTTATTCCGAAAAGCTTTTTGAGTTTCGCACGTCCGTATTGTGTTGTGGATTCCCACGCTATATCGCCCATTGTAAGCATTCGGTTTTCTTCAAGTTTTTTCGCATATCCTCTGCCGACTCTCCAAAAATCGGTGAGCGGCTTATGCTCCCAAAGCTGCTTGCGATAGGTCATTTCATCGAGATATGCAACCCTGACCCCGTATTTGTCGGGCTGCATCTTTTTCGCCGTTATGTCCATCGCGATTTTTGCAAGATACATATTTGTACCGATTCCGGCGGTCGCGGTTATTCCCGTTCGTTTAAGCACATCGCGCACAATCGTCCGCGCAAAGTTCTCGGAGGTTTTTCCGCTTGCGGCGAGATAGTCGGTTATATCCATAAATACCTCATCAATCGAATAAACAAGTATATCATCACTCGATACATAGTCAAGATATATCTCATATATTTTTGTCGAATATTCAATATAATGTGCCATTCGCGGCGTCGCAACAATATAATCAAATTCAAGCGATGGGTCGGCATTTAGACGATTCACGTCACACGATTTTTCGGTAAAGATGTGCCTCGGTGCGGTTCGCCGCCGAGCAAGGTTGATGTTTTTAACCGTTTGCATAACTTCAAAAAGTCTTGCTCTGCCGGGGATTCCGTATGCTTTAAGACTCGGCGTGACCGCAAGACATATGGTTTTTTCGGTTCGCCCTTTGTCCGCCACAACAAGATTTGTCGTCAGAGGATCCAGATTCCGCTCGACACACTCAACGGATGCATAAAAGCTCTTTAAATCTATGCATAAATATATCCTTGCCATCGAATCGGCACTCCTTTTCTCAGATTTTCGGCATATAATATAAAATTCGGTTCAAAACAACGCCTTGAACCAATATCGGGCAAGTAAAACCTTGCTTAACTTTCACAACGAATTATATATATTATAACACAAATATTATAACACAAAAGCCGAAAAAGGTAAACACCCAATATTCGGTTATTTTGGGAATTTGAACGAAACACCGCCGACCGTTGCGCAATAATCCATATCTCGGCAAAAATATACCGCCGCGGAATAGTCTGAAGTTTATAAATTATTAATAAAAGTTAAATTTTTGTTATTATCTCAAAATTTGCTTTACTAATCGGATTATTTGTGATATACTGTGATGTATGGGCAATTTTAGCTTTGCTTAAATATAAATCACGGTATGAAAGCAGGTTTGACAGGATATGCCGATTCGAGTACAAAACAACCTTCCGGCAATTGAGACCCTCGGAAGCGAAAATATCTTTGTTATGACGGAAACACGGGCATTGACCCAGGATATACGTCCGCTTAAAATTTTAATTTTGAATCTTATGCCGACAAAGATTGAAACGGAAACTCAATTGCTCAGAATGCTCGGCAACTCGCCCCTTCAGGTAGATGTGTCGTTTATGCATACAAAAAGCCATTTATCGAAAAACACTTCCGTCAGTCATCTCGAAACATTCTACGGAACATTTGACGATTTCAAAGCCCAAAAATTCGACGGTATGATTATCACGGGCGCGCCCGTTGAAACAATGGAATTTGAAGATGTTGACTATTGGGATGAGCTTTGCGAAATTATGGAATGGTCAAAACAGAACGTAACCTCAACATTTCACATATGCTGGGGTGCACAGGCGGCTCTGTACTATCATTACGGAATAAAAAAATATCCGCTCAGTGAAAAGCTTTCGGGCGTATTCAGACACAGAATCGTTCCCGAAAAAAAGCATAAGATATTATTGAGAGGCTTTGACGATGAATTTTATGCGCCTCACTCACGGCACACCGAATTTAAAAAAGAGGATATTGAACGCGTTCCCGAGCTTGAAATCCTCGCCGAATCCGATGCCGCAGGGGTGTATATTGTCACCGCCAAAAGCGAACGCCAATTTTTTATAAGCGGTCATTCGGAATATGACGCCGAAACTCTTGCGGCTGAGTATTTCAGAGATAGGGACAAAGGATTAAACCCCAAAATTCCCGTAAACTATTTTACGAATGACGACCCGAATCTGCCGCCCGTTATGAAGTGGCGCGCGCACGCAAATCTGTTATACTCAAACTGGCTGAACTATTTTGTATATCAGACCACGCCGTATAATATAGAAGATATAAAATAAAAACATCAAAAAGGAGACAAAATTATGTTTATCATCGAGGCATTAAAGGCAATCTTTTTGGGAATAGTCGAGGGAATAACCGAATGGCTTCCCATAAGCAGCACGGGACATATGATACTCGTCAACGAGTTTTTGCACACCGGCGATGGATTTTTCGGGTCACAGATTTTTTTGTATGTGATTCAGCTCGGTGCGATACTCGCTGTTGCAACGCTTTATTTTCACAAACTGAATCCCTTTTCGCCGAACAAAGCGAAATCCGAAAAAGCCGAAACATGGCAGATGTGGTTCAAAGTCATCGTTGCGTGTGTCCCTGCCGGAGTTTTCGGATTGCTGTTCAATGACTATATGGATGCAATCTCGACACCGCTTGTCGTAAGCATTATGCTTATCATCTATGGTATCGCATTTATTTTTATCGAACGCAAAGGCAAGACGGCAAAAATCACCGAGATGAACGACCTTACTTACAAAACGGCAATACTTATCGGACTCTTTCAGGTTCTTTCGATTATCCCCGGAACATCGCGCTCGGGCGCAACGATTTTGGGCGCAATGATTCTCGGCTGTTCACGAAAGCTCGCCGCCGAATTCTCGTTCTTTTTGGCAATCCCCGTTATGTTCGGCGTAAGCTTTCTTAAAATAATCACAAACGATTATCCCATGGCAGGCGGCGAATGGGTGCTTTTGTTAATCGCAATGCTTGTTGCGTATATCGTATCGATTGTATCGCTTAAATTCCTCGTAAGCTATGTTAAACGCCACGACTTTAAGGTATTCGGCTATTATCGAATCGCCCTCGGCGTTTTGGTTATCGCATACTTTTTGATAACGGGCGGACTTTTGAACGCAGCTTAAAATTATACACAAATTATATATAAAAACAGGAGTGAAAAATTATGATTAAAAAAACAAATTTCGGAAGTCATAACGGCAAAGACGTTATGCTGTTCACGCTCGATAACGGTTGTGGACTGAGTGCGGAAATCACGAACTACGGCGGGATAATAAAAAGTCTTATTTATAAAGACACAGACGTTGTGCTCGGTCGTGACACTCTCGATGAATACTTAACCAACAACGGATGCTTCGGCGCGTTAATAGGTCGAAATTCAAACCGTATCGCCAATGCCGAATTCGAGCTGAACGGCAAGACATACACCCTTGCAAAGAACAACGGAAACAACAACCTTCACGGCGGCGTCATTGGCTTTAACAAAAAAGTCTGGGATTATCAGGCGGTTGACACCGATGAGCCTTCGCTGATTCTCACACTCTTTTCGCCCGACGGCGAAGAAGGCTTTCCCGGCAACGCATATATAAAAGTTACATACACCCTTACCAAAAACAACTCAATCAAGATTCATTATGAGGCGGACGCAGACGCGGACACAATTGTGAATCTGACGAATCATTCATACTTTAATATGAACGGTCATTCAAGCGGCACAATCGACAATCACATTTTGCACGTTGAGTCGGATTTTCACACCCCGAACACGGATGAGTGTATGCCCAACGGCGAAATAAGATTTTCAAAAGGAACGGCTTTTGACCTCACAAAACCGACAAAGATGAGCGATGTATTTTCGTCACAAGACGAACAAATTAAAATGTTCGGCGGCTTTGACCATAACTTCTGTTTAAACGGACGCGGTTTCAGAAAGGTTGCCGAATTCACCGGTGACAAGACAGGTATCACCATGGAAACATACACCGACCTTCCGGGGATTCAGCTCTACAGCGGAAATATGATTGAAGAAGGCCGCGTATGCAAAGACGGTGCGGTATACACAAAGCATCAGGCACTTTGTTTCGAAACGCAATGCTTCCCAAACGCAATGGCAAACTCGCACTTTCCGTCAATCATATTGAAAAAAGGCGAAAAGTATGATACAACAACCGAATACAAATTCATCTAAAAAATTTCAAAACGCCATATTCCGATTTTCACGGAATATGGCGTTTCTTTACTTAGAAATTACATATATTTTCATCATATAATGCCGCCGTTTGTGTCGATAACCCGGCGGTAAAAATCAAACGATTTCTTTTTATATCGCTCAAGACTTCCGCTTCCGTCATCGTTTCTGTCAACATATATCAAACCGTACCGCTTTCGCATCTCTGCCGTTGACGCACTCACTATATCTATGCATCCCCAAAGGGTATAGCCCATAACCTCAATGCCGTCCGCTATTGCTTTTTTTACCTCTTTTAAATGCGCCCGTATATACTCGATTCGATAATCATCATCAACCGTTATTTCACCGCTATCGTGCGTTATAAGTTTATCCTCCGCTCCGAGTCCGTTTTCAACAATAAAAATCGGCTTTCTGTACCGTTCGCAGAGCTTGTTTAGCGTATATCTCAACCCCTGAGGGTCGATTTGCCAGCCCCATTCCGTTGCTTTCAGATACGGATTTTTATAACCCTTGCTCAAATTTCCGCCCGTTTTTTCCGCGGTGCTCTCCGCCGCCTCGCATATGCTCGAATAATAGCTTATCGATATAAAATCCACCGTATTTTTCAGTATTTCGGCATCTTGGGGCTGTTCGTCAATATCAATATTTTTCCTCTCGAAATAATTTTTAAGGTACTTCGGATAATAGCCCAAAACCTGAATATCGGCAAATTGATACGTCTCTCTGTCACGCAGCATTGCGGCTATGACATCATCGGGATTCGGTGTGAGGGGATAGACCGTTACACCCAGTATCATACACCCGATTTTTGCATCCGGAATTATCCTGTGGCACAGCTCAACCGCTCGCGCGCTCGCGACAAACTGATTATGCATCGCCCTGTATATATCCTGTTCGCTAAGTTCGTTCGGCGGCGTTTTTATCGCTCCGCACATAAACGGTGCTTTCGGAAGGGCGTTTATCTCGTTGAACGTCAGCCAACACTTAACCTTATCCTTATATCTTTCAAACACCGTTTCTGCATATTTCGCAAAGAAATCAATCGTTTTCTTTGAAAGCCAGCCGTTATACTTTTCCGCCAGGGCAAGCGGCGGCTCATAATGAGAAAGCGTCACAAGCGGCTGTATACCGTGTTTTAAACACTCATCAAACAAATCATCATAAAACTTTAACCCCTCCTCATTCGGCTTTTCGTCATCACCGTTCGGGAATATCCTGCTCCATGCAATCGATGTTCTGAACACCTTGAATCCGAGTTCGGCGAAAAGCCGTATATCCTCTTTGTATCTGTGATAAAAATCAATGCCTTTGAGTTTTAAATTATCCGATGTCGGATTCAACGTGACCGCTCCTTTGAGTCCGTGCGGCATTACATCCTGTACCGAAAGCCCCTTGCCGCCCTCATTATACGCGCCCTCGCACTGGTTCGCCGCAACCGCTCCGCCCCACAAAAAACCTTTGGGAAATCCGCTTTTTTCAACTATATTCTCTGTCATACTCTCTCCCTCTCTCGCTATTCTTTGTTTTTATCATCGGTCAAAGCCGTAAGTTCAAGAAACGGCTTTTGTTCCTCGGCGTATTTCGTCAGTTTTTCTATTTTGTCATATTCGGCAGTGTTTGTGATAACAACGGGCGTTGTCAGGTCATAACCCGCATCGCGTATCGCCTGTGCGTCAAACTCAATCATCGGGTCGCCCATCTTAACCCTGTCGCCGTCAGATACAAGCGTCCTAAAATGCTCGCCTTTCAAATTGACGGTATCGATTCCAATATGCATAAGAATTTGTGCGCCGTTATCGGCGGCAAAAGCCACAGCGTGTTTCGAATTCGGTATATTCTCTATAACGCCGTCACACGGCGCAATCAACAGATTCGTCTCGGGAACTATCGCCGCGCCCTTGCCCAAAATTTCTTCCGCAAAAGTCGGGTCACCCACAGCGGCAAGTCCCACAACTCTGCCCTTTATCGGTGCGCAAACAGTTGTATTTTGCGGCTTTTCGGGCATTGAATCATCGCCGACATCCTCAAACCCTCCGATAAGAGTTCCGACAAACCCAATTACAAACGCAACGGCACATCCGATTACCGCATACAAAATATTGCTGAATCCGTCCGTTCCTATATACCCCGGCAAGGCAAGCAAGCCGGGCGAACCGGTTGTATACCTTCCGACACCCATAAGCCCCATAAAAAGCCCCGCTACGCCCCCGGCAATCATAACGAAAACCAAAGGCCGTTTAAGTTTAAGATTTACGCCGTACATAGCCGGTTCGGTTATTCCGCAAACAGCCGTTATCCCTGACGATGCGGCGAGCTGGCGGAATTGTTTGTTTTTTGTTTTCAGCGCAACCGCAAAAGCAGCACCGCCCTGTGCGATATTCGAGCCGAGCATACCCGGTCCTACAATCGTATCAACGCCGACCGTTGCAATATTGTTTATGCCGATAGGTATCAAGCCGTAATGCGTACCGGTCATTACCATAAACGGTGAGAAAACGCCTATAATTGTCGGCACAAGCCACGAGGCATAATCATCGAGAAATTTAATTCCTACCGCAATTCCGTCACCCACAACCGCACCGAGCGGACCGAAAACGAGGATTGCCGCCGCACCCGTTATGACAAGCGTTATCAGCGGCTTTGTAAAGAATTTTATGGCAGACGGCGAAATTTTGTCGGCTATCGGCTCTATATAAGACATAAACCATATCGAAAGAATAATCGGTATAACGGACGATGAATAATTCGCCGAAATAACCGGTATCCTGATAAACCGAATCGCATCACCCGATTTCAGCATTGCAACAAAGTCGGGATGCAGCAAAATTCCGGCAATCGACATAGCGACAACAATGTTACAGTTAAATTTTTTTGCGGTCGAAAAAGCAAGCATAAACGGCAGAAAATAAAATGCCGAATCGGCAAAAACCGTCAGTATCTTATACGTCTGTGACCCCGTATCAATTAGGCCGAACACGACCAAAAGCGCCATTACCGCCTTTAAGATACCTGCGCCCGTTATTGCCGGGATAATAGGTGTAAAAATCCCGGCGAGAGTATCCAGCGCGCGCACAAAACCCGAACGTTCATCTTTTTTATCGGCGTTGCCGCCGCCCTTATCGAAACCGCCGACTTTGTTAAGCTCGTTGTACACATTCGGAACATCGCTGCCTATTACCACCTGATACTGCCCCCCTGCACGGACAACGCCCATAACACCTTTTGTGCGTTTGAGTTTATCATCATCGGCGATACTCTCATCTTTCAGATTAAACCTGAGTCTTGTTGCGCAATGCGTAAAAGACGCCACGTTTTTTACACCGCCGACACCGTCCAGTATGTTCTTTGCCAAAACCTTATAATCCATAAATCCACCAGCCTTAAACTATTTGTTACGGCTATTATTTACACTTTAAGGAAAAATATTCATTTTTTGACACACACATAACGTTGCCGCAAGCTCCGCTCTTTGCAAGCAAAGCATAAGCGTTGCTGCTATTTAAATAAAAACACGCACCGAATACGTTTTGTCCGCATTCGACACGCGTCTTTATCATTTTTATATTATTTAGGTTCCGCCCTGCTATTTAAGGTTATAAAACGCCGCTCCCCCGAGATAACTCGCATCGCCGCAAAGTTCTTCCTCTATTCTCAAAAGACGATTGTATTTGGCAACCCTGTCCGTTCTTGACGGCGCGCCCGTCTTAATCTGACCCGAATTCACCGCCACGGCAAGGTCGGCAATAGTTGTGTCCTCGGTTTCGCCCGAACGATGTGATATTACCGCCGTATACCCTGCCTCTTTCGCCGTCTGTATCGCATCTAAAGTTTCGGACAGAGTTCCTATCTGATTTACCTTTATCAGAATTGAGTTTGCCGCACCGCACGCGATTCCCTTTTTCAGCCGTCTTTCGTTCGTCACAAAAAGGTCGTCACCGACAAGCTGTACCTTTTCGCCGAGGGTTTGGGTTAATGCACGCCAACCGTCCCAATCTTCCTCAGCCATTCCGTCCTCAATCGAAATTATCGGATATTGCTCCGTCCAGCTCTGCCACATCTTTATCATCTCATCCGATGTCATAAGCTTATTTGACTTCCACATAAGATACTTGCCGTCCTCGCCGTTTTTCGCCGCCGCATCGTACATCTCTGTCGATGCCGGGTCAAGCGCAATCTTAAAATCACGCTCCGCTCTGTACCCTGATTTTTCTATCGCCTCTAAAATTAGAACAATCGCTTCTTCATCACTTTTGAGGTTCGGCGCAAAGCCACCCTCATCACCGACAGCGGTCGAATAACCGCGCTCTTTCACGACTCCCTTTAAAGTGTGAAATACCTCCGTGCATTGCTCAACCGCCGCCGAAAACGTCTTTGCGCCGACAGGCATAATCATAAATTCCTGACAGTTCACCGAATTATCGGCGTGTCTGCCGCCGTTGATTATATTCATCATCGGCATCGGCAAGACACGGGCATTTGTGCCGCCGATATAGCGATAAAGCGGCAGACCGACCGCCGCCGCACCTGCCTTTGCGGCAGCAAGCGAAACGGCAAGAATCGCATTTGCCCCGAGTCTCGCCTTGTTCTCGGTTTCATCGGCGGCAATCATCTTTTTATCGATTTCCGTCTGATTCAACACGTTCATACCGAGTAGCATATCACAGATTTCGCCGTTCACGTTTTCAACGGCTGTCTTTACTCCCTTACCGCCATAACGCTTTTTGTCGCCGTCACGCAGCTCGCAAGCCTCGAATGCGCCCGTTGACGCGCCCGACGGCACAGCCGCACGGCCGATAATGCCGCCATCGGCGTATACCTCCGCCTCGACCGTGGGATTGCCCCTTGAATCCAGGATTTCACGTGCGGTCACATTTTCTATACCTATATAAGCTTTCAAAATTACCCCTCCGTCCGACAAATTGCCACATCGGCAATCATCATTATATTTTAATCGTACTAAAGATAATTTTTCCGTAAAATAAAAAAATATACATACGCACCGAAAATATGCGTATGTATATTTGAAATGTTTAATTTTATTCAACCGCTTTGAATGCCTTATCCAATGCTTCGATTAAGTCTTGAACATTCTCGATACCAATTGAAAGTCTTATTGTGTTCGGCTTTATTCCCTGTTCTTCGAGTTCCGCACCCGAGAGCTGTGAATGAGTTGTTGACGCCGGGTGGATTACCAAAGATTTAACATCTGCAACATTCGCCAAAAGCGAGAATATTTCAAGATTGTCGATGAACTTTTGAGCCGTCTTATCATCACCCTTTATCTCGAATGTAAAGATAGAACCGCCGCCGTTGGGGAAGTATTTTGCATAGAGCTTATGGCTCGGCTCGGATTCGAGTGACGGATGATGAACCGCTTCAACCTGAGGATGATTATTCAGATACTCAACGATTTTAAGGGCGTTCTCAACGTGTCGCTCAACGCGCAGAGAAAGCGTTTCGAGTCCCTGAAGGAACATAAACGCGTGGAACGGTGAGATTGTCGAACCGGTATCACGCAGCAATATTGCACGGATATAGGTTGCGAACGCCGCCGCTCCTGCCGCATCGGCAAAGCTTACGCCGTGATATGACGGGTTCGGGTCTGAAATCCACGGGTACTTGCCCGACGCCTTCCAGTCAAACGTACCGCCGTCTATTATTACGCCGCCGATAGCCGCGCCGTGACCGCCGATAAACTTTGTCGCACTGTGTACAACGATGTCAGCACCGAATTCAATCGGTCTTACCAGATACGGGGTTGCAAATGTCGAATCGACAACAAGCGGAATGTTATGCTTGTGAGCAATTTTTGCCAATTCTTCTATATCTATAATATTCGAGTTCGGATTGCCGAGGGTCTCTATATAAAGAGCCTTTGTGTTCGGCTGAATCGCCTTTTCGAACGCGCCTTCTTCATCGGGGTCAACAAAGGTTGCCGTAATTCCCGAGGTAAGCGGCAAGGTGTGCGCAAGCAGGTTATATGTACCGCCGTAAATCGTCTTTGACGCAACAATATGTTCACCGCTTTTCGCAAGTGCGCCGATAGTATAATTGATTGCCGCCGCGCCCGACGCAACCGCCAAAGCCGCAACACCGCCCTCTAACGCCGCAATTCTCTTTTCGAAAATATCCTGTGTCGGATTTGTCAGCCTTCCATAGATATTACCTGCGTCTTTAAGCGCGAATCTGTCAGCCGCGTGCTGTGAGTTATGAAAAACAAACGATGTAGACGCATAAATCGGAACCGCTCTCGCATCTGTCACCGGGTCGGGCTGTTCCTGTCCCGCCTGTACCTGTAGTGTTTCAAATCTGTATTTTTTGTCAGCCATTATAATTTACCTCCTGCTTTTGTAACATTTTATTTTTATTCAAAAGTATTATATCAATTCATCGGTATTTAAAATACCTACCTATTCGATATGCTTACATTATATCACCGAATTTGCTATATGTCAAATACATATAAGTTATAAAAAGCTATAAAAAAAATTTATAACTCATTCTGTGAACAAAGCTCTTTACCTCAAGATATTACTTTAAATTATCCCTGTTCGGCAATCGGCGTCAAATATTTCACAAGCTCTTTTATGTATGTTTCGCCGATGTTGCTTAAAATGTTCTGTTTCTTTAATATATATCCTATTTCCATCGAGCTGTTCGGGTTTTCGCTGTCCGCCTCAAACGGGACGGCGATATAGTCGCCGCCGTTTAACTCTTCACAGATTATTCCCGAACAAAGGGTATATCCGTTCAGTCCGACCATAAGATTCAGCATCGTTGCACGGTCGGTTGCCTTTATCATTCGCTTGTATTCGTTCGTACTCAAAATTTCTTCAGCAAAATAAAACGAACCCTTTTCGCCCTGTTCGAACGAAAGACACGGATAATCGGCAAGCTGTGCGAATGTTATCGACTTGTTCTTTGCAAGAGGATGATTCTTCCAGATATAGACATATCCGCGGCAGGTTATGAGGTGATGAAACTCAAGTCCGTTATCTCTCAGCATCTTTTGGATAATCTTTCTGTTAAAATCATTGAGATATAATATCCCGATTTCGCTTTTAAGACTGCTTACATCATTTATTATATCTATTGTTTTTTCTTCTCTTATCGCGAACTCATATGTCTGTGTATCAAACTGTTTGACCGTTTCGACAAACGCTTTTATCGCGAACGAATAATGCTGGGTCGATACGCCGAACTTACGCTTTACATTGCGCGAATCGATATATTTATCGCACAAAAGCCGATATTGCTGGTACACCTGTCGGGCATATATCAAAAATTCCTCACCCTCGGATGTGGGAATAACCCCCCGACCCGTTCGGGTGAATATACGAATGTTAAGCTCGGTCTCAAGCTCGCGGATTGCGCTCGTCAGGGTCGGCTGTGAAATAAAAAGCTTTTCCGCCGCCTTATTCATCGAGCCCAAATCCGATATGGTAATGGCATAAAACATTTGTTGCAGGGTCATAATCCGATGCTCTCCTTTGCAATTGTGCATTAATTTGAATTTATATTCTAAATGTTATCACAGATTAACCGCCGTGTCAAGAAAATACGCCGCTATTGAAAATTTTTGCTTGCAAAATTTCGGGTTTTGGCGTATAATTAAAATATCGTGCGTATGCACACAAAAAATCTTATGCAGAACGGAGATTATCTATATGGTTACTTTAAAAAACAGCGATTTAGCGGTTAAAATAAATGAACTCGGCGCAGAGGTCAAAAGCATATACGGCTTTGACACCGAATACATCTGGGAGGGCAAAAAAGAAATATGGGGCAACAGCTGTCCTTTGCTCTTTCCTATCTGCGGCGGTCTCAAAGAGGATAAATACACCGTATACGGCAAAGAATATTCCCTGCCGAAACACGGCTATGCAAGAAACACTATGTTTCGGGTCGAAAGCGCAACCGATACCACGGCGGTATTTTTACATACCTCGAACGATGAAACGAAAAAATGCTTTCCGTTCGATTATGAACTCAGGGTATGCTATACTCTAAGCGGAACATCTCTTAAAATCGAATACAGGGTTGACAACAAATCGGACAAAACAATGTATTTTTCAATCGGTTCTCACGAGGGATATTACACCCCCGACGGAATCGAGGATTATGACGTTATATTCGACCAAAACGAAACGCTTGATACAAGTGCGCTCTACGGAAACCTTTTGGCGGACAAAACAAGACGTATTTTAAAAGACAGCAACACACTTGCTCTTTATGAAAAATACTTTGCGATTGACGCGCTTGTATTCAAAAATATAAAGTCACGCTCGGCTGTTTTGCGCAACCGCAAGAACGGCAAGGCTATAAAGGTTGATTTCGGATTTGCGAAATACTTTTTGATTTGGCACAAGCCCTATGCGCCGTTCATATGCCTTGAACCGTGGGCAGGTATTCCCGACACGGTGGGTTCGGATTATGACATCGCGAAAAAAGAGGGAATAATCTCACTTGACGCAGCAAAAACATATACCGCCGAACATACAATAACCGTTTTGGCATAATTCGGACTTGACCGAACGGAATATATATGTTAAAATAAAAAAATCGTTTTAATGCGACAGAATTTTACAAGCGGAACAATTGCCGTCACATGGCGGCGGATAAGGAGACTATTATGAAAAAATTATGGGGCGGAAGGTTTTCAAAAGCGACCGATTCTTTGGTTGACGATTTTAATTCGTCAATCCGATTCGACCAAAGAATGTACGCACAAGACATCGAAGGCAGTACGGCTCACGCCGAAATGCTCGGCAGACAGGGCATTATTCCGAAAGCGGACGCTGACTTGATAGTAAAAACCCTCAAAGAGATTAAGTCCGACATCGATGACGGAAAAGTCGAGTTTGAAATCGATGCAGAGGACATACATATGAATATAGAAACGATACTTATATCGAGAATAGGCGATGTGGGTAAGCGTTTGCACACCGGACGAAGCCGCAACGACCAGGTTGCGCTCGATCTGCGTATGTATCTGCGCAGCGAGACCGATGAGATAATCAAAATGGTCGATGACCTAAAGACGGCGCTTTTAGAGATTGCCGAAAAGAATATCCAAACGATTATGCCGGGATATACACACCTTCAAAAGGCACAGCCGATAACTCTCGCTCATCATCTTATGGCATATTATGAGATGCTAAGGCGTGACCGCGACAGACTTTGTGACTGTCGCCGCCGAATAAACCAAATGCCGCTCGGAAGCGGCGCTCTCGCCGGCACAACATATCCGCTCGACCGCGAATTTGTTGCCGAAAAACTTGGCTTTGACGGAATCACACTCAACAGCCTTGACGGCGTGTCTGACCGTGATTTTGTGTGCGAACTCGCTTTTGCGATTTCACTCATTATGGTTCACCTTTCGCGTCTGTCGGAGGAAATCATCCTCTGGAGTTCAAACGAATTCGGATTCATCGAACTCGATGATGCGTACAGCACGGGTTCAAGCATTATGCCGCAAAAGAAAAACCCCGATGTTGCCGAGCTTGTCCGCGGAAAGACAGGCCGTACATTCGGCTCTCTTATGGGACTTTTGACTATGATGAAAGGTCTTCCTCTTGCGTATAACAAGGATATGCAAGAGGATAAAGAACAAATATTCGATGCAGTTGACACCGTTAAAATGTGTCTGCCCGTATTCGCAAAAATGCTCTTGACCATGCGCGTCAAAACCGATGTTATGCTGCGCGGCGCAAAGGGCGGTTTTACAAACGCAACGGATGTTGCGGATTACCTTGTCAAAAAGGGTCTGCCTTTCCGTGATGCACACTCTGTTGTCGGTCAAATGGTTGCTTATTGCATCGAACACAATAAGGCAATCGATGAATTGAGTTTTGATGAATTCAAAAGCTTTTCGGAACTCATATCCGATGATGTATACGATGCAATATCGCTCGAAACCTGTGTAAATCAAAGAAAGCTCGCCGGCGGTCCCGCATTTGATACGGTTGCGGCTCTGATTAAAAAATACAAAAACGAAGAACAATAAACAGATTAAACGGTGATTATATGTCAATTTTCGCAATATCCGATTTGCATCTGTCACTCGGCTGTGACAAGCCGATGGATGTTTTCGGAAGCAAGTGGTTAAATTATACCGAACGAATGCGCAAAAACTGGAACAGCATCGTAACGGCCAGCGATTATGTCATCATTCCGGGTGACATTTCCTGGGCGACTTATATCGATGATGCGGTTCGGGATTTTGAATACATCAATAATTTAAACGGCAAAAAGATACTTCTCAAAGGAAACCACGATTATTGGTGGACAACGGCAAGCAAGATGACAAAATTCTTTGAGAAAAACAATTTTGACACCATTCGCTTTGTGCAAAACAATTCGGTTATAATAAGCGACAATAACCGCAAAATCGCGATTTGCGGAACGCGCGGCTGGATAATTCCGCCGCTCGGCAGCATCGGCGAGGACAGAAAAATTTTTGAACGCGAAAAACAGCGTCTCGTCCTGTCATTTCAAGACGCGCTGCGTTCGAATCCCGATAAAATTATCGCCGCAATGCACTATCCGCCCGTTGAAAAAGACGCCGAAAACTCCGACTTTATTCGCATAATGAGTGAGTTTAACGCGGATGAATGTGTTTTCGGACACTTGCACGCCGCGTCACACATCAACGCTCCGCACGGGGTTTACGGCGGAATACGTCTCAGACTTGTATCGTGCGATTATCTGAACTTTGTTCCGCTTTTGATTTTAAAGTAAGATTGAACAAACACATTAAAACAAACATTGATTTTTTGTTGATTTTTCTTTAAATTCGCAAAAAATCAAAATGTTTACAAAAAATTAAAAAAATAATTGCAAAAACACTTGCATTTTTATTATTTTATGATATAATATTGTAGGTACATTTTTAGAAGCAGAGAGGATTGTTTAAATGAGTACAGTGGAAAAGGTTGACAAAAACGTTGTAAGCTTTGAGTTCACGGTTTCTGCCGATGAATTCGAAAAAGGTGTAGAAAAGGCTTACAGAAAAAATGTCGGCAAGATTAACATTCAGGGCTTTCGTAAGGGAAAAGCTCCGAGAAAAATTATCGAAAGATATTACGGCGCAGAAATTTTTTATGAAGATGCGGTCAATATTGTTCTTCCCGATGCATACGACAATGCGGTTAAAGAGAACAACATCTTTCCCGTTGACCAGCCGGAAATCGATATAAAAGGTGAAATCGAAAAGGGCAAGGACATCACATTTACCGCCAAAGTTACCGTTAAGCCCGAATTTGAGCTTGGCGAATACAAAGGCGTAAAGGCTCAAAAAGTTACAAGCCGTGTTCTTAAAAAGGACATCGAGGCTGAACTCGAAAAGAAAAGAGAAATGAACTCGAGAATGGTTCCCGTTGAAGACAGACCCATCGAAAAAGACGATGTTGCAAACATTGACTTTGAGGGCTTTTGCGACGGTGTTCCGTTTGACGGCGGAAAAGGCGAAGGCTTTGACCTCACAATCGGTTCGGGACAGTTTATCCCCGGATTTGAGGAACAGCTCATCGGCAAGAACATCGGTGACGAGGTTGATGTAAACGTTACTTTCCCCGAAGAATATCATGCAGAAGAGCTTAAAGGCAAGCCCGCTCTGTTTAAAGTTAAAATCAACTCGATAAAGGTTAAAGAGCTGCCGGAGCTTGATGATGAATTTGCAAAAGACGTAAGCGAATTCGATACATTGGAAGACCTTAAAAAAGACATAAAAGAAAATCTTTCAAAAGCAGGCAAAGAGAATGCAGCTCACAAAACCGAGGAAAACGTAATCAATGCTGTTTGCGATGCAACGGAGATTGATATTCCCGATGCGATGATTAATTCACAGATTGACAAAATGCTGCGCGATTTTGATATGAATATGCGCTATCAGGGTCTTAACCTTGAACAGTATCTCAAATACACCGGTATGACGGTTGATAAGATGAGAGCGCAATTCAAGGATGATGCGGCTAAAAATGTCAAAACTTCTCTTGTTCTTGAAAAGATATGTGAAGCAGAGGGCATCGATGCATCCGAAGATGAAATAAACAAAGAATATGAGTCTATGGCTGAATCAAACGGAATGAAAATTGAGGACATCAAAAAGTATGTTTCCGAAGACGATGTTAAAGAGACCATTAAAGCACGCAACACAATCAAATTCTTGGTTGACAATGCAAATTTTAAATAAGATATAATGCAAATTTTAAAATTTGCCGCATATGTTTTGCCGATGCATAATAGAATTTAACAGTATAATTCAAAAATTATTCTAAATCGGTATAAAAGCGGGTTGATTTGGATATATTATCCGGGTCAGCCCGTATTAAATAGATACTCTTTTCTTTCCCATACGCCTGCGGTGGGAAAACAAATATTGCAGGCAGAAAGGCAATGATTTAAGTGGATAATTACAATTTCAGAAACAGTTTGGTTCCTTATGTAATCGAACAGACAGGTCACGGAGAACGTTCATATGATATATTTTCACGTCTTTTAAAAGACAGAATTATCTTTTTGTCGGATGAGGTAAACGATGCTACGGCAAGCCTTGTTGTTGCACAGCTGCTCTTTCTCGACAGCGAAGACCCCGATAAAGATATAAACTTGTACATCAACAGCCCGGGCGGCTCGGTTACGGCAGGAATGGCGATTTATGATACAATGCAATACACAAAAGCCGATGTTTCGACCATCTGTGTTGGAATGGCTGCGTCTATGGGTGCATTTTTGCTCTCATCGGGCGCAAAGGGCAAGCGCTATGCCCTTCCGAACAGCGAAATTATGATTCATCAGCCTCTCGGCGGAACTCAGGGTCAAACAACCGATATGCAAATCCACGTTGAGCGTATGCTTAAAATAAAAGATAACCTCAACAATATTTTAAGCCAAAACACGGGTCAGCCTCTCGATGTAATCAAGGCAGACACCGAACGCGACAACTTTATGGATGCGGAAGCAGCCGTTAAATACGGTCTGATTGACAAGATAGTAACCAAAAGATAGGGGAGTGCTCTATGCCAAATAAAATAGATGACAGCAAAAAATGCCGCTGTTCTTTCTGCGGAAAACCCGAGGACAAAGTTAAAAAGCTCGTTGAGGGTCCCGGCGTATATATATGCAACGAATGTGTTGAATTGTGCGTTGACCTTTTCAAGGAGGAATCGATGTCGCTGGACATCGAAAGTCTTAAAGATATTCCGAAACCGGCGGAGATATTCGACTTTTTAAACGAATATATAATCGGTCAGGACGCCGCAAAAAAATCGCTCAGTGTTGCAATTTACAATCACTATAAACGCATACACTCAAAGGTGATAAATACAGATGTTGAGCTTCAGAAAAGCAATATCCTTATGATAGGCCCGACAGGATGCGGAAAAACGTTTCTTGCACAGACTCTCGCAAAAATGCTCAATGTTCCTTTCGCTATCGCGGACGCAACCTCTTTGACAGAGGCGGGCTATGTCGGTGAGGATGTTGAAAACATCCTGCTCAGACTTATTCAAGCGGCGGATTATGATATTGAGCTTGCCGAAAACGGTATTATTTATATCGATGAGGTCGATAAAATATCGCGAAAGTCCGAGAACACCTCTATCACGCGAGATGTCAGCGGCGAAGGCGTTCAACAAACGCTCTTGAAAATTCTTGAGGGAACTGTTGCATCCGTTCCGCCCACAGGCGGAAGAAAGCATCCGCATCAGGAATTTATTCAGATTGACACGACAAATATTCTGTTTATCTGCGGTGGTGCTTTTGAGGGACTCGATAAGATAATCGAAAGCCGCGTAAACAGCAAGACTATGGGCTTTGGCGCAAAAGTCGAAAGCCGCAAAGAACGCAACCGCGGTGAAATACTCAAACAAATGGAACCGACCGACCTGCTCAAATTCGGTATAATCCCCGAGCTTATCGGAAGGCTTCCGATTGTGGTTACGCTCGATTCTCTCAACGAGGACGCGCTTTGTTCGATACTGACCAAGCCCAAAAACGCTCTGGTTAAACAATATAAGACACTCTTTGAAATGGACGATGTTGATTTGGAATTCGAACCCGATGCCGTTGCCGAAATCGCACGGCTTGCGGCAGAGCGCAAAACGGGCGCGCGCGGACTTCGCACCATTATCGAATCGGTAATGCTCGATATTATGTACGAAATTCCGTCAGACCCGACAATCGAAAAAGTTGTCATAACAAAAGAATGTGTTGATAAGACGGGCAAGCCGAGGCTGACATATAACACAAGCCGCACAAAAACAGCGTCAAAATCGGCTAAAAAAACCGTTATAACCGATGACAAACAGAATAATGTCGGATAGCATTTTTAAAACTATTCTCTTTTAATATTCAACGAAAAAGCAGGAACGAAACAGTGTTTTCGTCCCTGCTTTTTGTTTTGCACGTTAATCCGAATCACACAGCTCGCCGACAGATGAACGTATCCCTCTCTCGGTTATCCCCGATAAAAGCCGTGAATCGGTCAGAGTTCCAACTACATCGCCGTTGTCATCGATAACGCACACTATATTACATCGGTTCGAGGATAAATGTTTAAGTATAAACCTCGCCGGGGCAGAATAATGCGCCGCAAAAACAGCGCCTTTGGCAAACTCATCGTTCCGCATTCTTTTTGCGCCCTCAATCACCTGATACACCGCTCGTTTTGAAATGTTTTTTTGTTCGTTCAAAAGACTGTTTAACATAAATGCGGCAATCAATATAAGCGAAAAATTAAATTTCAGCTTTATTATTCCGTATCCTGCCGCCGCAAATATAATCACTATCGGAACACGGCTCAATCTGACCGTTATCCGATACGCGCGGATGCTTCCCGTTATACACGACAGCGCCGCCCTCAGCACCCTTCCGCCGTCAAGCGGCAAAATCGGGAGCATATTCAATATTGCCATCGCTGTGTTACAGCTTATAAAATAATCATACAACCGATACATACCGAGCCTATCGCCGAGCATCACCGCTGCCCCAACCATCACCATATTCGAAAAAGGCCCGGCAAGCGCAATAAGTATTTCATCCGCCGAATTCTTTATCATATCGGCTTTAAGCCTTGCGCATACCCCAAACGGCTGAATCTCAACAAACGCTATTCCTATGCCGCGTTTTTTCGCCGCATATATGTGCGCCCCCTCATGAACCAGCGCACATATATATGCTGTTGACAGCTCGGCGGCATACCTGCCCAATATACTTGCGGCAAGCACGGGAAAAAACAGTATATTAATGCGTAATATGCCCAAAATAGGAATATACATCAAATCTCTCACCCGAGTAGTCCGCATCATTGGAAAGTAACGCCGTTCATAGGATTATCCGTGTTATTTACATTATTATCCGGCTGTGATTCGGACGTTCCCTCCTCCGCTCTCCTGTCGGACGGAATCATCCGATACAGCCTTTCCGCCGCCGCTTTGACAGAACTTATGCTGTCTAAGCCGAACGCGTTGTTTCTGAGCGCTCTTCCGAATGCGGATGTGTATGCTTTTATTTTTTCGCCGCCCGTAACATTCGCCGCCGCGATTATCGCAAAGCATAATACAGCCGTGACGGTTCGGCGCAAAAATGATGATGAAAAATTCGATTTTTCATCGGGTTTTCGTTTAAAATCATTGTTTGTCGGCATATTCTTCACCTCTTATTAAATTTTATTTAACTTTGTCCGCAATTATGCTTGAAAGTTTTGCCGTTTTAGTGTATTATATAGTATAGCAATAAAGAAAACAATCGGAGGATATATATGTATAGGTCAAAATTCGAATTATGCCTTAAAAGGGTACAAAAACCGGCTCGGTATATAGGAAACGAGTTCAACAGCGTTCACAAGGAAATAACGCCCGATATTATGTCGTTTGCGTTTTGCTTTCCGGATATATACGAGGTCGGTATGTCGCATTTGGGAATGAAAATTCTATATCATATGTTAAATGACCGCAATGATACGGTTTGCGAACGCGTTTTTGCACCCTGGGACGATATGGAAAAGGAAATGAACAAAGAAGGAATCCCTCTGCTTTCAATGGAAAACTATACTCCCGTTAAAAATTTTGATATGGTGGGTTTTACTCTGCAATATGAGATGAGCTATTCCAACATAGTAAATATGTTAAGGCTTGCCGAAATTCCCCTGCGCACGTCAGAGCGCGGCTTGAACGACCCGTTCGTGTGCTGTGGCGGTCCGTGTGCATATCATGCCGAACCGCTCTCGATTTTGGTTGATTTTTTCATTCTCGGCGAAGGCGAAGATGTTCTCGGCGAGGTTATGGACGCATACAAAGTTTGGAAAACGAGCGGAGAGAGCCGCGAGAGATACCTCGAAATCATATCTCAAATTCCCGGAATATACATTCCGTCATTTTATGATGTGGAATACAATGACGATAACACAATAAAATCGTTTGCACCGAACCGCCCGAATGTTCCGCAAAAGGTTCGCAAGCGCATTATCAAAGACCTTGACAAGACCTATATTCCCGAAAAGCTTATCGTGCCGTTCACCGAAACGGTTCACGACCGAATTATGCTTGAAATTTTCCGCGGTTGTATACGCGGCTGTCGATTTTGTCAGGCGGGATATGTATACCGCCCCGTAAGAGAGCGCAGCGTTGAACGGCTGACCGCTGTTGCCGAAAACTCAATAAACGCAACGGGATACGAAGAAATGTCTATTTCGTCGCTCAGCACAAGCGATTATACCTGTTTAAAAGAACTTATCGACAATCTTTTGGATATAACCGTTGATAAGAGAATAAACCTTTCTCTTCCGTCGTTGAGAGTTGACAACTTTTCTATGGAACTGATGGAAAAGGTTCAAAAAGTCAAAAAAAGCGGCTTAACCTTTGCGCCCGAGGCAGGCACGCAAAGGCTAAGGGATGTGATAAACAAAAACGTAAAAGAGGCGGACTTGATGCGAACCTCAAAGATTGCGTTTGGCGGCGGATATAACAGGATGAAACTCTATTTTATGCTCGGACTTCCCACCGAGACCGATGAGGATGTTCTCGGCATCGGGGTTCTTGCGCAAAAGGTTATCGACAGCTTTTTTGAGCTTCCCATAGAGGAGCGCAAAGGGCGTTCGGTATCCGTAACGGTCAGCACATCTCTTTTTGTACCGAAACCGTTCACACCCTTTCAATGGGAGCCTCAAAACACGATTGCAGAACTCGAACGCAAAGCTTCAATGCTGAACCACAGCATCAAGAACCGTAAAATAATCTATAACTGGCACGCGAGCGATGTAAGCTTTCTCGAAGAGGTCTTTGCAAAGGGCGACAGACGGCTCGGTGAGGTTATGATTTCAGCGGTGGAAATGGGTTGTAAATTCGACAGCTGGTCAGACTTTTTTGATTTTGACAAGTGGATGAAAGCGTTCGAAATGCACGGCATAGATCCCAAATTCTACGCTTACAGAACGATTCCGTATGATGAAATTCTGCCGTGGGATTATGCTGATGTGGGCGTTTCGAAAGCATTTTTAATTTCGGAACGCGAAAAGGCATATCGCGGCGAAACAACCCCGTCATGCCGCGAAAAATGTTCGGGCTGCGGCGCAGCCGCATTCGGAGGAGGTGTTTGCTTTGAGTAAAAGACGAATACGTTTTTCAAAACAGGATATGGCAAAGTTCATTTCGCACCTTGACCTTTTGCGGTGTTTCACGCGCGCAATCGGGCGAAGCGGTCTGCCTGCCGTGTTCACACAGGGCTTTAATCCGCATATGAAAATGACGTTTGCCCTTCCTCTGCCCGTTGGGGTTACAAGCGATTGCGAATCCGTTGATATTACATTTGAGGACGGCATAACGGACGGCGAAATATTGCAAAAGCTCAATGATAATCTTCCTCCCGACATACGGATTACGTCTGTCGGCGAGCCGCGCGACAGGGCGGCTGATATAGTATGTGCCGAATATTCGGTTGTCTTAAAATCGGACACGCCCGTTTCAAAGACGGCGATTGATGCATTTTTTGCCATGCCCGAAATAACGGTTATGAAAAAGACAAAAAAGAAAACCGAAAAACCCATTAACATAATGGATTATATCCGCGCATGGGAGATAACGGATATGTGCGACGATTCGGTGACATTAAGGCTTGTTCTTGACGCGGGGGGCGAAAGAAATCTCAAACCCGACACACTCGTCTCGGCTTTTTGCAAGCTCAACCCCGATATTGTTCCCGAAAACGCCGATATAAACCGAACGGAAATATTTTGCCGTGCCGACGGCACGGGCAATGATGCTGTTATAAAAAAATTTGAATAACAAAGAGGAAAAATTATGAAAAACAATATTGAAGATACACTCAATATTGAATAAGACAGATAAACGAGCGCGACAAACAATATTATTTCAAGGATTTGAAAATAAATGAATCGGAGATTTAATCTCTCGGTATAACGAATGCGGCAGGGGCGAATTACCCTTGCCGCATTACGGTTAAAGTTTAATTTTATGTCGTTTTGCCTGCGCTTATCAAATAAGCTCTTTGAGCATCAAATATACCTTATCAGAATATCCCAAAAGCGGTTCGTGTTTAAAATCAGGATATATAGCCATCCTTTTTTCGGATTTAATCTTATTATACACTGCGAATTGTGCCGACGGCGGAACGGTATCATCCATAAGTCCCACACCGAGCATTACTTTGGCTTTTATCCTGTCCGCAAGGTGCTGAATATCAATATATCCGAGTTTTGTGAACACTTCTTCCTCTCGCGTGTGTTCGGGGTCAAAACTCCTGAAATAATCCTTTAACTCTGCATACGCACCGTTTGTCATTTCTGTCTGCCACACGCGCTTATAATCGGCCAAAAACGGATAATGCACCGCCGCAATCTTTATTTCGGGAACAAGCGCGGCACATGCAAGGCTGAGACCTCCGCCTTGAGAACCGCCGTATACCGCAACGCGATTTTCGTCAACGATGTCCATCGCCATAACCGTTTTTGCCAAAATCACGGTATCGAGAAAGACCTGCCTAAAATACAGATTATCGGAATCGGAGTCATCCAAACCTCTTATTATATGTCCGTGAAAGGTGTTTCCGTCAACGGGGTTTCTGTCCGACGACCTGCCACCCTGACCGCGGCAATCCATAGCCGCAACAACGAATCCCATATATGCCACCGCCAAATAATTCGACCACTCGTTCGAGCCGCTCGAATATCCGTGAAAGGTAAGTGCCGCCGGTGCCTTGCCGCAAATATTTTGAGGTATCAACAACTTTGCATAAACCCTTCCGCCCCTTGTTCCGTTAAAATACATATCCATACACTTTATACCCGGAACGGAAAAATCACTCTCGGTTATTTCCGCGTTTACATCCGTCTCATCGGCCTCTTTGAGGGCGCGCACCCAATACTCGTCAAAATCCTCGGGGCGCGGATTTGTTCCCATATATTGCTTTAACTGTTCCAAAGGCATATCCGCCATAAAAATCATCTCTTCCGTAATATAATGTCCGCGGTAATGCTCCGCACTTTTCTTTTCTAATTCTATCACCGATTATATATAAAGTCAACGGATAATTTTTTGTCATTTGGTGCTAAAAACCTATTTTTTATGACGGTTTTGACTGTCCGCAACCAAATGATATATTATCCTACCCTATCTGTAAACCACCGCCTCATAAACATTTCCGTTTTTGAGCCGTACAATAATTTTATCGCACTTGTCACCGAAAGATTTAAAATCACGCACAGAGCTTGAACGGTTGGTATAAATCTTTTGGCCATCCTTTGCGCCGCTGTCATAAAACATACAGTTTATCGATGACAAATCTATCATCTCGTCCGTTTGAGTTCCGCTTTTATAACCCCAACCGACATTATGCTCGCTAACCTCGCTCACATATCCGAACGAAAGCTGAAAATACTGGTCATAGGTCGCGTCAAACAGCGATGTTTGTTCGTTATAATTCTTCCAGTTCTTAAAATCAAATCCGCTCGGTCTGTACAATAATTCAATATCATGAACACGTCCTTTATAATTTGTTCGGTAACGTATCAGGTCGCCCTCTTTGATTTCGGAAAGCTTGACGTTTCCCGTTTTGTACAGGTCGTTTTCGTATACGTTCACTGTATTCTCGCTGCCGTCACTGTCAATTAATTTCACCGTTCCGTCAATCAAGCCGTTCATAACATTCTCGATATTCCGTTTTATCGGCGCACCGTTAAAGAGCAATACCGCATCGGTTATATTTGCGCTCACTGTTCTGTCTTTTACATAATATTTTATTTCGTCTTTTGTATAAGATATAAAATCGGATATATCTATCTCGGTTATTTTTTCGCCGCCGTTTCGGGGCTTAAATACATAAACGAGTTTGTTTGTCGTATCTTCGTATATTCCGAACACTTCACAGCCTATAAACGATGTATATTCGGCGGCGTTATCTGTATAATAACCCGTGCCGCCGATAATAACGCTCTTGTCGGACGAACTCACCTCGCGGCGAATATCGATTCCGTCCGCACCCGTCAATACGTCTTTTTTATACCCCATCGAGTTCGGAATCTCGAGCCACTCATACGCTTGGGCGTTTTGGCTTATACAAAGCGAAATTCAAAAATCACTTAACACCCTGCCCAACGTTTTTCACTCTTACGGCACGGAAAGGCTTACTCAGATTTTTAAAAACATGCTCAATGCACAGAATCTGAACAATCCTGCAAAAAAATTTATAATACAGGGCGGCGTGTCCGAAATTCTCGGTTGCTTTTTGGATGACGCGTCAAAGGAATATACGGGCGAATACGAGCAGTACCTTACCGCGGTCAATGCGGCTTGTTCGTTTATACAAAATAATCTCGAACAGCGTATCACTCTGTCCGAGATTTCCAAAAAAGTGTGTTTAAGCCCGAGATTTTTTCACGGCGTTTTCAAGTCTGTCAAGGGCATAACACCGTCCGAATATCTTTTGGAACAGCGAATAATTCTTGCCAAAAAGCTGCTTCGGCTGAACAACTCCTCGCTCTCCGAAATCGCAATACAATGCGGTTTCTGAAGCCAAGGATATTTTAGCTATGTTTTTAAAAATTATACCGAAATCACGCCGAAAAAATATCGTGACAAAAAACAGATTATTATTTGATTTAAATAAATAAAAAATCAAAGTCATTGGAACGACCCCGATTTTTTATTTATCTCGGCATAGCTTGCGGCAAAGCAAAAGCGCCCGGCCGCACATAAGCACAGCCGAGCGCACTTTACCGTTATTTTTCGCTTTTGTTCATATCCGCGCCACGGCACATCTTAGACCGCGGCCTGTTCTGTAACCTGTCTAACGCTTCACCGAAACGCTGGAAGTGAACGACTTCGCGTTCACGCAGGAATTTTATTACATCATTGACATCGGGGTTATCCGAAACCCTCAGGATATTATCGTATACCGCTCTCGCTTTTTGCTCTGCTGCAATTATGTAAGAACAACAACTTAAAAATTCCAATGAATTTCAATCGGAACATTCCTTGTGCCGGGAATACGTCTGCCGACCGAAATATAATCGATAAACGTTTCAACCATTTCACGGCTCAGATGTTCCGAATTTGTGTACTTCTCGATAAGCTCGCGGCGATTACCGCCGATTTCAATTTTTTCATCGAGTTCGGATAACCGCTTTTCGCCGTCTGCAACCGCGCGCTCCAATCTTTCTTTCTCTGCTGAAAAGTTTTTTGATAAATCAATGAAATCACTTTCCGAAATCAATCCTTTTACCTTGTCCATATAAATATCGCGAATGCCTTTTGCGTATTCCGCTATTTTTTTATTACAGGCGGCAATTTCCGAAATCAGTCTTTCTTTCCTGTCTTGCGGATTATTGCAAAATTCTATATTTTGCTCCAATTCTTCTTTGTCAAGATATTCATCCGACAAACGGTTAATTTCATCAACAACCGTTTTTTCCAATCTGTCAACCGAGATAAACGCTCCGTCGCATACGTCTTTGGCAACGCGTTTGGTGGGACATTGAAGATAACGCTTGCTGCGGCTTTTGGATGACCGCATTATATAGCCACATCCGGCACATCGAACTTTTTGGGCGAACATTCCTATCTCGCCTGTTGCAAACGGTTTTGCACGTTCGGCAACCATTTTTTGCACCCTGTCCCATAATTCGCGGTCAATGATAGGCTCGTGAGTTCCCTCAACAATATACCATTTACTTTTGGGGCGAGGTTTATTCTGCTTTGTTTTATATGACACGCTGCCGTATTTACCCTGCACCATATTTCCGATATAGATTTCGTTTATCAGCATAGCGGATATAGCTGAATACTTCCACAGTGTACCGATTTTTGTTTTTGGCTGTTTGTATCGCAAGCCATGCAATCTTTTGTATTCTGTCGGGTTTGGTATACCCCTGTCATTTAACAGTCGGGCAATGGCTGTTTTGCCGTAACCCTGTGAAAAAAGTGTAAAAACTTCTCTTACAACGGCGGCGGCTTCTTCGTCAATAATCAAGTGTCCCTTTCGGTCGGGGTCTTTTTTATATCCGTAGAGCGCAAATGCACCGATATGAAAACCGTTTTTTCGTCTGTTTATCAAAACGCTTTTGATGTTGTCCGACATATCCTCCAAATACCACTCATTCACAAGCCCGTTTATCTGTCTTGACTTTTTATTGCCCTTATTTGCCGTATCGGCATTATCGACAATACTCACAAAGCGAATGCCCCATAGCGGAAATAGCCCGTGTATATATTTTTCCACCAATTCAAGTTCGCGGGTAAACCGCGATTGGGTTTTACAGAGTATAACATCAAACTTTTTGTTTTCGGCATCGGAGAGCAAGCGGTTAAATTCAGGCCGCTTTCTGTCCGCCCCCGCATAATCGTCATCGCTGTAAATGTTGTAAACATCCCACCCCTGTTCCATAGCATACTGCATAAGCATTGCTTTCTGATTCTGTATGCTGTTTGAGTCATCCGATTCAAATTGTTTGTTTCTGTCTTCCTCGGATAAGCGGCAATAAATGGCTGCCTTTGTTTTCACTTTCTTTTTCTGCATCTCATCTCACCTCTTTTCGTTTCGGATAATACACATATATGAACGGCAGCACGTCCTCTATTACAAAAAAAGAGCTGCCGATAAAATCGGCAAACTCTTTAGAATTCAATTTGTTCATTTCACATTGCATAAATCTGACGAATCTAAAAAATATCTCTTTCGAATCCGACATAGTTCTGCGAAACAATCTCAATTAATTTTTTATCTCAAATTATACTGTCTTATAAAAATAGAGTTTTGCTGTGCGCTTTTCAGGGATATGTACCGAAAAGCCGTTCTCAATCAGTTTTTTGCCGCTGATTTTCACCACTTCATCAGTATCCGCATCGCAGAAAACATAGGTTTTATCCGACTGTATTGCAAAAAGTGTAAAACTTGCGTCCGTATATGGTGAGTCCTCGCGGCGGAACACCTGAACAATTCCGTTCCCCTTATCGGGGCGGTCATACTGTGCCGCCGACCATATATCGGTGCGTTCGCTGATTTGGGTCAGCGGATAAAAATCCTCATAAAAATACGGACGTACTTTTAAGTATTCTTCGCTCATCTTTTTAATCCAAAGCATTTGTTCGGGACTGCCGAATTGCGACCTTTCCGAAAAGCTGTAGTTTGTGGTAAGCGCACCGGCATAGGCACTTCTTATTCTATACATATCGCCCCATTCACGTCCGCTTCCCGTGCCCGAATACGGCATCCATGATGCGAATGACATATTATGCATCTGAGCAATTTCGCACCGATAATTTGCCGGGCATTGAGCATCACTTCTCCAAAGCGGAACGGAACGGCGCAGGGTTTCAATATCAATCCTTCTGCCGCCGCTCGCACAATTATCAATCATCAAATGCGGAAAGCGTTCCAAAAGTGCGTCCCATAGACGATACAACCCCATAATGTGTTTTATTTCGCTGATTCCGATGCGATCCTCGGTATCATTTTTGCGCCAATACGGCAACGGCGAGATATTAAAGTCCTGTCTGTAATAGTGAAGATTCAATTTTTCGATTAATTCCGCCAGCGTATCAAAGCAATAGTTCCACGCAGACTCATCACCGAGATTCAATAACAGATTTGGACTTTTTGGCTCTTCGGGAACAAGAAAATACTCAGGGTGTTCTTTCGCTATCGGTGTTGTATTGATGATACGTTCGGGTTCAATCCATAATAAAAATCTTTTTCCCGCTGCCGAAATTCCCTCAGAAATATCAAGCAGACCGTTGGGGTGCAAGTGCGGATTTATTCGCCAGTCGCCGGTATGGTAACCCCAATCACCCTCAAACTCATCCGGTGACGGTTTCTCTCCCATACCGTACCAACCGGCATCCATCCAAACGTCATCAAACGGAATTTCATACTCATTTATTTTTTGAATTCGACTCTTTACAGCGGAATCCGACATACCGCCCCATATTCCGGCACAGAATACGCCCTCGGTATCGCGATCGGGTTTTCCGATAAGTGAAAATTCTTTTTTTACCAGTCTGCGCCACTGATTTTGCGCTTGTATCACCGTACCCGTATATGGCATTATTACGATTGAAGAAGTGCGGATTTTTTCGCCCGGCAAAAGCCGAAAATGTGTTTCTTGAACCTTTGTGCGAATACGAACACCCTCATCCGTTCTGTCCAGTTCGCACTGCCACTGCCCCGTCCAGCCAATCGCAAAGATTACACCCTTATCTTCTCTTTTGATATTGAAAAATGGTGCACGGGTTTCGGAGGAGCGTCCGCCTGTGGGCGCATAGCTTTGGTGCGGCTGATCGGGTGTTAAGTGATACGGAAGAAAGTTACCTCCGTTGACCTCATCGGGATCGGCATAAAACTCATAAGGCTTCCAATTCGAGCCGTTGGGAGCATACACCTTCATTACCTTGTCCTTATCCGTCTCATAAGCAGTATAGCCTTTCTTTTCATCTTTTTCAAACGGAACAACATAGTCACAATCCCAAATGTCCGATAAGATTTTCGTCGGCTCTGAACCGGTATTTTCAAACCAATTCACCCACTCGTATGCATTGCCGCTATGCTTTTTGGCAATATTGGTAACCTTTAACCCGTCCGACAACGTCAGCTCAGTAATGATTTCATTTTCATTCTCGCTAACCATTTTTTGAACTTCGCAATTCCAAATACTTTTTCCGTCATACAAAAATGAAAATAAATTCTGTTTCTTCAAAAATTCCATAAATTTTCCTTCTTTCTTTTAATTATATAAAGTTTTTCTTTTAAAAAATAAACATAGCTGTGCCTATAACACAAAAGGCCATTCCTATCCAAAGCTTTTTGGCAGGCTTTTCGCGGAAGAAAACCCAACCTGTCAGAACACTCAGTGCTATACTGCCTCCCGATAACATAGGATACAGCACTGTTGCAGGAATTCTTTCCGCACCGAGTAACTGAAGTAAATATGACGCACCGCCGATTACCGCCGAAAGAGCCACTGTGCCGAAACCCGCACCGCCGGAAATCAACTCTGAGCTATGACCTTTCATGCGTTCAGCAATAATTCCGACCAATCCAAATAATGCCGTTGCCGCACCCGTCAACATTACAAATCCCGAGGTGGAAACCGTTTCGTTCGCCGATATTTGATGTTCTTTTGAGATTACGCTGCATAGTCCGTTCAAAAAAAACACGGCAACACACATCAAAATCTGTTTTTTGGGCGGACGTTCACTCAGGTTCATCAGAATCAGCGCCGCCGCAATCACAACTAAACCTATTATGCGAAACGCGGTCAGCTGTTCATGCAGAAACACCGCTCCCCAGACATAGGGCACACACATACCGCCGAGCATAAGAAAGAGTGTGTATACCGTCACTTGACTGACCTTTAAAATTTGCTGACCAAGCAGAATATAGCAAAAGCAAACAAACGCCATCATCGCAGCCATAATCGATGAATAAGCGGTTATTTCTAGCGAAAACCCGTTAATTGCCCAAAATATCAGCATTTTTAAAATTCCCGAAAGCAGGTTAAAGCGATAACCCGCCGTCGGTGTCGCACCGCACTTTCTTTGATAAACCTTGTTCAGCGAAAAATCCGTTGCCATTAGAATATCTGCCAAAACAATCCACAAATAATCTATTTTGCATACCTCCTTTTTCTTTATTCTATCACAAGTTTTTTTATATTTCTATTGATTTTTCACCAAAAAGTATGCTATAATATGCATAGAGGTGAAAATTATGAAATGCAACCGAATAAAGTTTGACGGAATAAATCCATTTGATTTTTCTGTGAATTATATTGAAATTGATTCGAAAGCTCCGGAAAATCAAAACGAGCATCACGTTCATAACGAGTGTGAAATATATTTGAATCTTTCGGGAGATGTTTCATTTGTGGTAGAAGACACTGTCTATCCGATTGTCCCCGGAAGTATAATTATTACAAGGCCGTATGAATATCACCACTGTGTATATCACAGCAATGCTTTGCATAAGCATTATTGGATTTTATTCTCTGCCGATGGAAATGAGGAATACTTGGATATATTTTTTCGGCGTACCCCCGGAGAGCGAAATCTTTTGATTTCGCCGCCGGAGCAAACCGAAAAATTAATTTCTGTTGTGGAAAAGTTGATTTGTGGTGATTTAACACCTTTTTTAAAATATAATTACTTTTTTGAATTGATTGACCTAATGAACAAGTCGCAGATTAACGAAAACCCAACCGGCAAAAATTTGTCTCCTGATTTGGTCTTTGCCTTACAATATTTCAATCGAAATCTGGCTCTGCCCATTTCAATGTCCGATGTGGCAAGTCTGGCTCACGTCAGTCTGAACACGTTAGAGAGACATTTTATAAAAGCCTTTCATCTGTCACCAACCGAATATTTAAAGCGCAGACGTTTGGGATTTGCGATGGAACTTTTGCACCACGGTTCAACCGTTTCGGAGGCAAGTTTCGAAAGCGGTTTTACGGATTGTTCGGCATTTATCCACGCTTTTAAAAAACAAGTCGGTACGACTCCTCTGCAATATAAAAAGATGAATTCGAGATTATGATGAATATTATATCGCATTGTATTGTGCTTTTTAAGCGCTAAATTTTAGCGGATTTATTCTTTTCCAATCTGTTTATAAGCTCAATCCACTTTTTTGTAAATCGGCTTTTTGTTGTCGTGTTTTCGCCGTTTTTAAAAACACTTTTACATATCGTTTTGCCGCTCTTGTTTTCATTCATATTGATTAGCCCCCTTTTGCAACAGCTAATACAGTAATATGAATCTCTGCAAGTCCGATATTCCGACATATCACGCTTTTAGGTCATTATACGCTTATCAAAAAATCCCTCGGGGCATAATTGAAATACTTTTCATATCTGCCCCAAAGGGATTTTACATATTATTTTTTATTTTAATGGTCATGAATCATTTAAATTCAAGTATTATCCGCTTTTATACGGCTTTCGGGCTGTCTGTTAATCCGCCTCTATCAATGCATAGTTGCCGTCTTTTCTGCGATATACGATATTGGTATCACCGCTGTCAGGATTTGTGAAAATAAAGAAATCGTGACCGAGCATATTCATCTGAAGGATTGCCTCCTCTGTCATCATCGGCTTTGCGGAAACCCTCTTTACCTTAATGATTTTAAACTCGTCTTTATCCTCTTTTACATCATCACCGCCGAGCGAAACCTCATAGTTTTCGAGCACGTCATCGCGCAGGCGTTTAGCAAGTTTTGTCTTATTCTTGCGGATTTGTCTGTCAATATTCGAAAGACACATATCCACCGCGGTAAGCAAATCTCTGTTCCTCGCCTCGGAACGAATGATGAATCCCTTGTAGTCAAAGGTTATCTCGACAATCATATATTCTCTCTGTTCGGAAACGCGGATTTTGCATTCGTTGTCATCCGAAAAGAACTTATCGAGCTTTTTAACCTTGTCAATAATCTTGTCCTTGCTCGAATTTGCCAATTCAACCTGTTTGCATAAAATGTTGTAAGTCATACCAATGCCTCCTGTCATGTGTGTATAAAAATTTACCTTAGCAAACGTTGGTACAAAAACGAAATTTACTTCGCTTTTCCCGTTTCTGTTTGCTAAATTAATTATACAACATAATTTTGAAAATTGCAAGTCTTTTTATAAAAATTTAACAATATTTTTACAACAGGTTCGCAAATTCCCAAAGCCGTTCTATATCATATAATCATTTGCCGCCATTTCACGGTTCATATCCAATAAATCCTGTAGGGTTATACCATCGAGATAATCGCATATCGTTTTGTATAATCCTTGCCACAGCGGCAAAGTCATACAATCGTGCGCACGTTCGCACTCAACGGGGTTCTGTTCGGCACAGGCAACGGGCGCAAGACTTCCCTCGGTGATTCTCAGTATATCGCCCACCGTATAATTTGACGGTTCTTTGGCAAGCATATATCCGCCCTGATAGCCGCGATTTGTTTTAAGCATTCCCGACTTGTTGAGCATGGGTACAATCTGTTCGAGATATTTTTTTGATACCTCCTGGCGCTTTGCAATATCTTTAAGCGCAACATATTCACCGTTTTTATGCTCGGCAAGGTCCAAAAGCATTCGTATTGCATAACGTCCTTTTGTTGATATTTTCACATCATTTCAGCTCTCTTTCAATATATATAAAACCTTATCTACTATAATAACATAGTTTTAGTAGGTTTTCAAGTCTCTTTTTTCGTCTTTTTGCCCGATTTTCTTGATAAAATACGGCGAGAATTTGATTTTCCGTTAAATTTGCACAAAAAAGCAAAATTCCAAATAAAAAACTTGAATTTTTTTCGATAATAAGCTATAATAATAAATGGAGTTCGTTATATGTCGCAATTTATTCGGTATATCTCGGATTTTGTCGAAGATACGGCATTATAATTCTATGAAAGGCGGTAATTTTTATGGCACAAATTACAAAAGATACAATTATTATGGATGTACTGGCTATTGACCCCGGCACCGCAGAATTCTTTTTCGAAATAGGAATGCATTGTTTGGGTTGTCCGTCCGCATCGGGCGAGAGTATTGAACAGGCGGCCGCTGTACACGGTGTTGACGCAGACGCGCTTGTTGAAAAAATCAACGCATATCTCGCAAGCAAATAATTTTGCGTGCGCTGACCTCTGCCGAAACTCAAACGTACTACACTTGACCGTTTCAGCTTAGGTTTTTACAAAAACATTAAATTTTAAAAAAATTTGAAATAAACACTTGACAAATCAGCGGCAATATTATATAATAGTTGCCGTCTGTTTGTTATGTTGTATGATTCAATATTGTACAGACGGATACTGAACGGAGGTTTTATATGAAGCTCAATCTTTTGCCCATACTTAACTTTGACGGCAAAAAAATTCATATCGATGAGAAAGTTTCTGTTTCTCCGCGTCACGATGATACTTTTAAAATCTGTTCGCCCGTTGAATTTGACGGCACGGTTCAAAACGTTGGCGGCACAATTGAGCTTTGCGGCACAGCCGAGGCTCGGCTTAAACTTTTCTGTGACCGCTGCGGCGAGGAGTATGAAACGACTCTTCGTTTTGTGCTAAACGAAAGGTTTAAAAAAGCCGATGAATTTTCGGACGTTGACGACAACCCCGATATTTCAATGCTTGAGGGTACATCGATTGACCTTGACGAGATTATTTATACGAATCTGTTCCTTAATCTGCCGTCAAAACAACTGTGCAGTGATGATTGCAAAGGTTTGTGTCCGATATGCGGAGGCAACCTTAACAAGACCGACTGCGGATGCAAGAGCGACACAACCGACCCACGGTTCGACATTCTTGACAATCTGCTCGGAAAGTAAGTAGAATATGCAAGGTTCGCCTTGTTGCGGGTTTCCCGTTATATTTAGTAATTATGAGAAAGAGGTGTATTACATTATGGCAGTTCCAAAGAGAAAAACATCAAAAGCCAGAAGAGATAAAAGGAGAGCTAATTGGAAGCTTTCTGTACCGGGAATGGTAAAGTGTCCTTCCTGCGGTGAGTTCAAAATGCCTCACAGAGCTTGCAGAGCTTGCGGTTCTTACAAGGGCAAAGAGGTTATTTCGGTTGAGGCGTAATGCCTTTATGAAATAATTTTCGGCTTTTAATGCATTATTGCGGCAAGGTGTTAATACCTTGCCGTTCTTTTTTATGCATTTTTTACTTGTAATCATAACAACTTTATGATATAATTATAATGTTGTATTATGCGTATAAGGTTTTATGTATGATACAAAATTCAGATATGAATCGGAGGTAATTGCCTGTGTCCGCAAGAATTGCGCACGTTGAACAAGACAGTCTCGCCGAGCTTGCCGGGCTGGCGGAAAACGACATAATACTCAGCATCAACGAGATTGAGATACATGATTACCTCGATTATATGTATGCGTCATGCGCCGAATCGGTCAATATCACATACAAAAGAAGCGGCGAAGATTATGAGGTTATCATCGACAACGATGACTTTGAACCGCTCGGCATCACGTTTGCCACCTTGCTCATTGATGAACCGATGTCATGCCGAAACAAATGTGTGTTCTGTTTCATCGACCAGCTTCCCAAAGGAATGCGCGAAACGTGCTATTTTAAAGATGATGACTATCGTCTATCCTTCCTTCAGGGGAACTATGTCACCATGACGAATATGACTGACGATGATGTCAAAAGGCTCGTTCGATACAACATTCCGCGCATAAACATCTCTGTTCACACAACCAATCCCGAACTCAGATGCAAGATGCTCAATAACAGGTTTGCCGGAAAGATTAACGAGTACCTGAAAATCTTAGCGGACGGCGGTCTGAACATCAATGCTCAAATCGTGCTTTGTCCGAATTATAATGACGGCGCCGAGCTTGACCGCACCATATCCGACATTGCGGCTTTGGGTGACAGCGTTGAAAGCGTATCGATAGTTCCGGTCGGCTTATCCGATTTTCGAAAAGGGCTTGCCGATTTAACAGGTTTTGATCCTACCTCTGCTGCCGCCGTAATAGAACAGGTTTCAAAATGGCAAAAGAAATTCCGCCGAGAGAGAGACACGGGGCTTATATACCTGTCCGATGAATTCTATCTCAAAGCGAATATACCTTTTCCCGATTACTCGGAGTATGACGGCTTTCCGCAGATTGAAAACGGCGTTGGTATGTGTGCGTCACTGATAAACGAATTTGACGAGGCGTGTGACGGAACAGCCGCGGAACTCGTTCCGAAACGCCGCAAAACGATTGCGACCGGATTGGCGGCATACACCGTGCTGAAATCTCTGACGGATAAGCTCGGCGGAGATATGATTAAAATTATTCCGATTAAAAACGATTTTTTCGGACACAATATAACGGTCACGGGGCTTTTAACGGGAACGGACATCATCAACCAGCTGAAAGGCATCGACCTCGGCGAGGAACTGTTGCTATCCTCTGCTATGCTGAGGCACGGCGAACAGGTCTTGCTCGATGATATGACCGTTGATGATATACGCCGCGAACTTAACATAGACATAACGATTGTCGAAAGTGACGGCTATGAATTGCTCAATGCGATTTTGGCGTAAAAAAGTGAAATTAGAATTTCGCCGCACGTAACTGCTTTGCGGCGGAGTTCCACCATATAATAATTTGACAGAAAGGCAGTGATTAACTGTGAAACCGATAGTTGCCATTGTTGGCAGACCGAATGTCGGCAAATCAACACTCTTTAATAAAATAACCGGAAAGCGCATATCTATCGTTGAGGACACCCCCGGAATAACGCGCGACCGCATCTATGCCGATGCGGAATGGACAGGACGGGAATTCACCCTTATTGACACAGGCGGAATCGAGCCGTCATCAAAAGACGTAATCTTGTCGCAAATGCGAAGCCAAGCAAACCTTGCCGTTGACATGGCTGACGTTATTCTCTTTATGGTCAACATAAAAGAGGGTATGACCGCCGCCGACAACGAAGTTGCGGCGATGCTGCGCAAATGCGGAAAACCCGTCATTCCCGTATGCAACAAGGTTGACACACCGGGTAATCCGCCGATGGAATTATACGAATTTTACAATCTCGGAATGGGCGAGCCTTTTGCGATTTCATCGGTACACGGTCTGGGTGTCGGCGACCTGTTGGACGAGGTTGTTTCACTCTTTCCTGAGGATTCCGCCGATTCCGAGGACGATGACGCAATCAAAGTTGCAATAATCGGAAAGCCGAACGCGGGAAAATCATCATTGATAAACCGCATTTTGGGCGAAAATCGTGTTATTGTCAGCGACATCGCCGGCACAACGCGCGATGCAATCGACAGCACATATATTCGCGGCGACAAAAAATATATTTTGATTGACACGGCAGGAATGCGCAAACGCGGCAAAATCGATGAGAACGTTGAACGTTACAGCGTTGTCCGCGCTCTTGCCGCCGTTGAGCGCGCAGACGCGTGTGTAATTATGGTTGACGCCAACGAGGGCGTAACCGAACAGGACACCAAGATTGCCGGTTATGCGCACGATCAGGGCAAGGCAAGCATAATAGCCGTGAATAAGTGGGATTTGATTGAAAAAGAAACCAACACGATGAAAAACTTTAAAATGCGCGTAAAAGAGGGTTTTAACTTTATGATGTATGCCCCCTCGGTGTTTATCTCGGCAAAGACGGGTCAGAGAGTGGATACTCTTTTTGATATGATAGACTCTGCCGTTGCGGAAAACACAAAGAGAATATCAACAGGCGTTTTAAACGATGTTATAAACGAAGCCATCGCAATGGTACAGCCGCCGTCCGACAAGGGCAAGCGTCTCAAAATTTATTATGCGACACAGGCATCCGTAAAGCCGCCGACATTCGTTCTGTTCGTGAACAACGCCGAACTTGCACACTATTCATATGTCAGGTATCTCGAAAACCAACTTAGAGCAAAGTTTGGCTTTGAGGGAACGCCGATTAAATTTATCATACGCGAAAAAACAAAAAAGTAACTTAAATATACAGAAAGGACAGCTTGTATTATGAGTACTGAATTTTTGATAATGGCTGTTATCGCAGTCATATCCTATTTTATGGGCAGCATAAGCACCGCCATACTTGTCGGAAAAATTTTGGGCGGCGATGATATTCGCAGCCACGGCAGCGGAAACGCGGGCGCAACGAACGCCCTTCGTACATACGGAAAAGCGGCAGCGGCATATGTAACCCTCGGCGATTGTCTTAAAACATCGATTTGCTGTGTTATCGGCATTATCGCCGCACACATCACACCGCTCGGCGCGGAAAACGTAAAACTCGGCATATACGCCGCCGGAGTCGGCGCGGTTATCGGTCACAACTTCCCGATTTACTTCGGTTTTAAAGGCGGAAAGGGCATTTTGGTATCAATTACCGCGTTTATATTTGCCAACCCCCTTGTTGGCTTGACAATCCTTGCAATATGCCTTGTCGTCATCGTGCTTACCAAATACGTATCTCTCGGAAGCATTCTCGGCGCGGTACTGTTCATCGTATATGCGCTTATATTCAGACGTTCGGATTCGGCATATATGATATTTGCGTTCACCCTGTCGCTTATCGCGCTCTTTAAACACCGTGCGAACATCTCAAGGCTTATCCACGGAACGGAACGCAAAATAGGCTCTTAATTTAAAACGGATTATTAACTGTTTATATATAAATAAATCGAAAGGACGGAATTTTATATGGCATCGATAAATATTATAGGTTCGGGCGGCTGGGGAACAGCCGTTGGGATAATGCTCGCCCAAAACGGGCACAATGTCACTTTGTGGTCATATCTCGCATCCGAGTGCGAAAATCTTAAAAAACACCACGAAAACAAGCCCTATCTTCCGGGTGTTAAAATCCCCGATAATGTCCGTTTTACCTCGGATATATCGGAATGCGGCATTGCCGATATAATCATCACGGCAACGCCGTCACACGCAATGCGCACAACAGCAAGAAATCTTGCGCCCTATGTAAAGCGCGGTCAGCTGATTTTGAACATATCAAAAGGACTTGAAGAAGTCACGCACCTTACCATGTCACAGGTTTTGAAACAAGAGCTTGACGGCTGTGAAATAGCTGTTATGTCGGGACCGAGCCATGCGGAAGAAGTATCGCGCGGAATTCCCACAACCAACGTTATTGCGGCACGCACCGAGGAAATCGCAAATTATATTCAGGATATAATTATGAACCCGAATTTCAGAGTATATACCAACCTTGATATGCTCGGCGTGGAACTCGGCGGCTCGCTTAAAAACGTCATTGCTCTCTGTGCCGGGGTTTTGGACGGTCTTAAACTTGGCGACAACACAAAGGCGGCGCTTATGACAAGGGGTATTGTCGAAATAGCCCGTCTGGGCAAGGCAATGGGCGCAAAAGCCGAGACTTTCTATGGGCTATCGGGAATAGGCGACCTTATTGTCACCTGTACGAGTATGCATTCGCGAAATCGCCGTGCAGGAATTTTAATCGGTGAGGGCAAATCCTGTGAAGAGGCAACCCGTGAGGTAAATATGGTTGTCGAGGGTATCAAAACCTGTCGCGCCGCAAAGGAACTTGCTGACAAACTCGGCATCGAAATGCCGATAGTAAACCAAGCATACGGCGTTCTTTTTGAGGGGATGCCTGCCGCGGACACAATAAAAAATCTTATGAACCGCAGCAAAAAGCACGAAACCGAAGAAGCTTTCCTTAAAAGATAGCTTTTATTCGTGTCAATATATGCAATATATAAAAAATAAACACACCACAGCCGAGTCATATCTGCAAAATAGACGGTTGACAGCGGCGGTGTAATGTGCTAAAATTATAATATCATAGACAAAGAGGTCTTTATGTAAGATTTCTCTTTGTCTTTTTTCGTTTTATAAATCTCGGACAAAAGATAGGATGATTATAACAATGTTTGGAAATATTCATGAGGAATGCGGCATTTTCGGCGTTTTCGGTCAAACCGACGGCAGGGCAAAAAATACAGTTTTAAGCGGCTTATACTCCCTTCAGCACCGCGGCGAAGAAGGATGCGGAATATCGGTAAACGATGACGGCGTATTTAAGACATATAAAGATGTGGGGTTGCTGAGTGAAGTTTTTACCCCGCAGACTTTGGAACAGCTCGGTCACGGAACGGTTGCGGTCGGACACACGCGATACGGCACAACAGGATCAAACAACCCGACAAACTGTCAGCCGATTGTCGTCAGACATATTAAAGGTTCAATGTCGCTTGTTCACAACGGAAACCTGACAAACGCACTTGCGCTCAGAAAAGCTCTTGAACTCAAAGGCGCAATCTTTCATACGACAATAGATTCCGAAATAATAGCATATCTTATAACACAAGAGAGACTCAAATGCGGTTCGGTTGAGGACGCAATAGCGGCAACAATGCCTCAGCTTAGCGGTGCGTACTCTCTTATCATTATGTCTCCGCAAAAGCTCATTGCCGCACGCGACCCTCTCGGAATGCGTCCGCTTTGTTTCGGCAAGCGTGCGGACGGAAGTTATGTCGTATCATCCGAGAGCTGTGCGCTCAATACGGTCGGTGCTGAATTTATCCGCGATGTTGACGCAGGCGAAATTATCGTTTTTGACAAGGACGGGGTACGCTCAATCAGGACGCATTGCAAAGGTCAAAAGCGCGCCGCCTGTCTTTTTGAGTACATATACTTTTCACGCTCAGACTCGGTGCTTGACGGCACATCGGTTCAAAATTCGCATATTATGGCAGGACGTTTTTTGGCGGACGAACACCCTGTTGATGCCGATATCGTCATCGGCGTTCCCGATTCGGGAATAGACGCCGCAATCGGATATGCTCTGCAATCCAAAATCCCATACGGTATAGGATTTGTCAAGAACAAATATATCGGACGAACTTTTATCACCCCCGAACAGGCTGACCGCGAGGCAAAGGTTAAGATTAAACTCAGTCCCATATCGTCAGCAGTGCGCGGCAAGCGCGTTGTTATGATTGATGATTCGATTGTGCGCGGCACAACCGGCAGACAGATTGTTCAGATGCTGCGCGATGCCGGTGCAAAAGAAGTACATATGCGAATATCGTCACCGCCTTTTTTGCACCCTTGTTATTACGGAACGGACGTTGATTCAAGCAGCGGCCTGATTGCGTGCAATCACTCACCGAAAGAGGTTGCCGAAATGCTCGGTGCGAACAGTCTCGGATATTTAAGCCTTGAAAACGCGGTCAAACTCGCTGGGGAGCTTTCCGACCAATGCTGTACGGCTTGTTTTTCGGGCAAATACCCAACCGAAATCCCCGACGCGGGCAACAAAGATCAGTTTGAACATAAAATCTCGGAAACAGACTGAAAATAAACAGGATTAAAATGAAATTTTTCGTGAAACAGGGTTTACCGACACACTCAAAAAAGTCGTCAAAAGGCAATCCGCAATAAAACAGCAATAATGTTTTCAGCGAAACGGCATAGTATTTTCTATGCCGTTTCGCTGTTTTGCTTTGAGAATAGCAAGCAAAGCGTGTGTATCCACACACAGCAAATTTGATTTGGAAATGTCAATAAATGTGCAGTCGAAATTTAACCAAAATTCTGAAACCGCTTTAATTCTTGCCACGTCTACCCTCTTAATCTACGCATTTGGTTTGCGGTTACCTTTTGGACTTCATTGCTTTAGGCCAACTTGTCCGCTTAATACGCCTTAGTATCAGGTTTCTGTCCGTAGGGCTACAATTTCGCTATTGCTTCTTCTCTCCCACACCTCACGATGTGAAACTTGCAAGTTGCTTTAGAGTTCATCGGCATCTACGCCTCGGCGGACTTTCACCACAGAGCATTGATATGCCCGTCATACTAAAAATCGGCTGTAGAAATTACTCAACAGCCGATTTATAATTTTTCAAATGTTTTAATATATAGCACGCTTACCGCCGAAAATTTTAAAACTTATCCAGTATGCCGAAATCGGCATACTCAAAAATGCGTGCTTTTTTGTCGGGGTTTATCGCAATTATCGTTTGCGCGCTCTCTATCGCACAGGTGTGATGAACAGCACCCGATATTCCGACCGCAATATATATTTTCGGGCTTACTGTCCGCCCTGTCAAACCGATTTGACACGAATAATCCTCAAGTCCCATATCCACAATGCCGCGTGATGCGCCGAATTCCGCGCCTATGCTTTCGGCGAACGCTCTGACCTTACCGATACAATCGGCAACTCCTTTTCCTGCCGAGACAATTATATCCGCACTGTCGGATGCACATCTGACAGTTGCGGTCTGCGGCATTGTGTCACACTTTATCTTTGCGATAATATTCCCGGCTCGTGCCGGTCTGTACATAAAAAGCCGCTTTCCGTCCGTTTCGAGTTTGGTACAATCTGCGCACAAGCCCGTTTTGAGCAAAGCCGCCGCAATCGGTGCGTTCTTTCTGCCCCACAAATCCGCGTTCCATAATATAGCTTTGGGTTTATCGGCTTTCGCAAGCTCGGCAATAATCCTCGGGTCACACTCGGCGATTTCTCTCACATTCTCGGCAACAGCCTTTGCATAGGGCACGACCGCATCGCCGATTGCCCATACGCTCTTAAGCTTTACCGCCGCCTCTTTTGTGACTTCTTCCTCTCGCTTTTTGTTTTTGAGACTCTCAATAAGCTGTGCCAGCTCATCACGTTTTATAAACTCACATCTGCGCGTCCCGCTTTTGTTTTCAAAAACCTTTATCACCTTTGTAGGCGAACCCGATATTCCGCATTTTGATTTATCCGCCGAAATATCATCGCTGTTCCAAACTGTGATTTCGCCGAGTTTGGAACGCAAACTCGGAAACCGCAATTCGCATATTCTCTCAATCGTAAGCAAGGTCGGCAATTTTTGACTTTCGTCACCGAGGCGTGTGCGGCACGAAATTTCACCGTCCGAAATTTCTTTAATCTCCATTACGTTGCATATCGGACTGATACCCAAGAGCGTTGCAAGACAAGGTCCGACCTGTGCCGTGTCGCCATCCGTTGTCTGTCTTCCGCAAAATATAATATCAAATTCAAGCCTTTTTATCGCTTGTGACAGGATATATGACGTTGCCAAGGTGTCAGACCCCGCGAAAGCGTTATCACACAGCAAAATCACCTTTGGGCCGAGCCGCGTCAGCATTTTAAGGCGGTTTTGTGCAGACGGCGGACACATACTTACAACCGTCACATCGTCACAAAACTTTAAAGCGCACTCTAACGCGCACGCGTCAAACGCGTTTAACTCGCCGTCAATAACTTTTACACAAACAACCGCTTTCATTGATTTCACCTATATTTCACCGTGATAAATCGGCGCAAGCGCATCATGTACCGATTTATACTTTTTAAATATTTCCAAGTATTTTTCGTGATTTTCTCTGTTCGGAATCGTCTCGGATACCGTCTTGTTGCATATTTCAAGCGCAGATTCGGGGCTGTCAAAAATTCCCGACGCTATCCCGGCAAGCATACTGCTTCCAAATGACGAATCACTGTACTTTCTCACAACAAGCTTTATATTCAGAATATCCGCCGTAATCTGCCGCCATAGCGGACTTTGACCGCCGCCGCCGATTATAGCCGCACTGTCCTTATAATCGATTCCTATTGAATCCAAAGCCGTCTTGCAATCGAGCAGCGACATTGCCACACCCTCTAACACCGCTCTTGTGAAATGCGCTTTTGTGTGCGCGGCACGAACACCCGTAAAGCTTGCGCAAAGCTCGGGGTCGGCATACGGTGTGAGTTCGCCGTTTAAATACGGGTGGAACATAAGTCCGTCCGCACCCACGGGCATTTCGGCTGCTCCGTTGTCAAGCTCGCGATAATCACCGCCGAACGTATCCCTATACCAGCGATATGATGCCGCACAGGATTTTGTCGCTGTTCCCGGATACCATAGTCCGTCAACAACGTGTGAATAGTTTATCAAATGCCGATTCGGATACGCCTTGTCGGTCACAACGCAAATCCGTCCTGCCGTTGCAAGCTTAACCGTCATTTTCCCCTTTGAAACACCGCCTGCCGCAAAGACCTCCATTACCGTATCGGTCGTTCCGCATATTACCGCTGTTCCCTCACACAATCCCGTATCCGCCGCCGCAGCCGAGGTCACTTTGCCAACCTTGTCGGTCGGCTTAACTATTTCGGGCAGCATATCCGTATCTATACCCAAGATTCCGCAAAGCTCTTTTGACCATGACAAAGTGGTATAATCGAACATCATACTGCCCTCTGCTTCAATAAAATCGGTGACATAATCACCTGTCAGCTTATGCCGAACATAGTCTTTTGCAAACATAATTTTCTTTATCTTTGAAAAAACGTTCGGTTCGTTATTCTTTATCCACATAAGCTGTGGCAAAGTCCAGATTGTGTCGGGTTTATGCAAAACCTGTCTGTCGATTACATCGCCCATATTATCTTTAAGCCATTGAACCTCGGCAACCGAACGCGTATCTGTCCAATATATTGATGGGCGCAGAACATTAAAATTCTCATCGGTCACAACCGCCGTATGCGTTGCCGCGTCAAGCGCGACACATATTATATCCACCGCCGATATTCCGCTTTTTTCGATTACCGCCCCGATATTCTCACGCGTTGCCGCATACCAATCATCGGGGTTTTGTTCCGTCCAACCGCTTTTAGGATAGAGGGTCGGATATTCCACCGTGTTTGTCGCTTTTATGATTCCGTCCTCACCCAAAAGAGTCGCCTTTGACGCGCCGCCGCCGAAATCGATACCTAGCAAATATTTCATACCTATCTTCCTCTCAAACGCAATACATATCAGCCTTTTCCGCAATGCGAAAAAGGCTGATTAAAAGTCTTAGTCATTGAGCCATTTATGATCCTCATCGGTTGTCATATAAAAGCCCCTGTTTTTTCCTGCCATTATCCAAAGGTAATAGTTTTTATACCCCGGCGCACAGTGTTCGGGGTGGTAACCCCTCGGCATCTCGACCATATCGCCCGACTTAATTGTATAAGTTTCGTCAATGTCGCCCTCCATGGTATAAACCTTTTGGATACCGAATCCCTGCGGCTTGTCAAACTCATAATAATAAAGTTCTTCCGTTGCCGCCTCGGTCGGCATATTGTCATCATCGTGCTTATGCGGAGGATAGCTCGACCACATACCGCCGTCAACCCATGCCTCACCGATGTACAGGATGTCGGCGTCAACTCTCTCATCGAGAATAAAGTGCGCCTCTCTCTGCCAGCCTTTTTGACCGAGGTTCTTGCATATTACGTCCTCGGGTTTTATAAGAACGGGCTTGTGTACATTCCAAGACGGTGATTTGGCAACACACATTGATACCTCGCCCACGCCCGTAATACTGAATTTTGTATCTTTGGGTACATAGACACAGGTACAAGGTCCGTCAAATACGTCCTTTCTCTTGCCTATCTCGCCGAAATCAAAACCGTCACCCGAAATTTTGCATTTTCCGCCGAAAATTACTATTCCGAACTCGGTATCTTTTTCGTCATAAGTCTTTGTCTGTCCGTCGGCAAGTCTGACCATATCTATCTCAACATTTTTAAGTGTACTGTTTTCTTTTGTGATAATTTCGGACTTACCGTACTTTTTGTTCCATGTTTTCTTTAAATTCATTATATCCACGCTCCTCTAAAAATTCTTTTACTTCGTCCAATACGGGAACGCCGTCTCTTGCGCCGACTTTTGTGCATTTAAGAGCCGAAACGGCACTTGAAAATATACACGCGTCCTCATACTTCATATCCTGGGTCAGGGCATACGCAAACGCACCGTGAAAAACATCACCGGCACCGTTTGAATCAACCGCGTCAACCGTAAATGCAGGGTAATGAACAATCATATCCCCACCACAGTATAACACACCTCCGCGCTTTCCGCAAGTCACGGCGACCATATTCGGGCAATATTTTTCAAACAAAGCCTTTGCCGCATCCTCGGGTGTCGTCTCGCCCGTGTGCCCCATCGCAAATTCCTCTGACGGAATAAGAATGTCCGCATAGGGCAAAAGCCGCTCGATTCCGTCATAAAGACCGCCAGCGTCATAGAGAACCTTTGTTCCGCTCTCTCTTGCAATTTTTGCCGCCTCGACCGCCGCATCAAGCTCGTTGCCGTCAACCATAAGAATTTCGGCATTTTTTATTGCCGTTTTTTGACTTTCGGATAATTCAAGCGGCGGCAGATTGCCTTTATTAAACACACAGGTTCGGCTCGCCGTATCATTTGAAAGCCAAATAAATGACGAAAACGCCGAATATCCTTTTTTTACATCAACAAGGTCGCCCGATACACCGAACCTTTGCATATCACCGAGCAGGAACTTTCCCGACGTATCATCCGACAAAACGCCGATATAGGCACAATCCGCGCCCAATTTTGACGCCGCGACCAAACCCGTTCCGCATGGGCCGCCGCCGCATTCGATTATATTATCCGCGCGCATTTTTGTGTCCTCAGTCGGATAATTGGGAAGAGTTATCAGGGTATCGTGCACATTTGCACCGATACCCACAACTTCAAATGTATGTGAAGATTCGGGAACATTTTTTGTTCCGCATTTCGCATCATTTATCTTCATGCCTTGTTTTCAGCTCCCAACAGTCTGATTTTTTCCAGACCGAATTTTTTAACGTTTGCTATTGCGTCTTTCATAAACAAATCAATCGCAACCAAATCACGCGATGTCGCAAAAACTTGGTCGAGGAATGAATAACATACGTCCGTACCGAAATTAATCTTTCTGATACCGGCTTTTACCGCCGCTTGAATTTGGTCATCGGGAACACCGCTTCCGCCGTGCAAAACGAGGTGAGCGTCAACCGCGGAATGTATATCCGCAATCCTTTGTATATCAAGTTTCGGCGCTTTTTTATATCTTCCGTGAGCAGTGCCGACAAGGATTGCAAGAGCGTTTACACCTGTTGCATCAACATATGTTTTTGCTTCTTCTACCGTTGTAAACTCGCCCATACTGTCATCGTTCACCGAGCCGACATGACCTATTTCGCCCTCAACGGGAATACCCACGGCCGAACACATCTCGACAATATCCTTTGTGTATGCGATATTCTCGTCCATGTCGCACGCCGACTTGTCAATCATTATTCCCGTTGCGCCCCAACGCAGCGCTCTTGTCGCTTCGGACTTTCCTGCGCCGTGGTCTAAGTGAAAGCAAATCGGAACGGACGCTTTCGCCGCCGCGGCAAGAACCATCGGTGCAACATAATAACCTTCTTCGTTGGTAAATAGCCTGCTGTAGCTCTGGATAATCACCGGGGCTTTTGCTTCCTCCGCCGCCGCAGTGATACCCATTACCGTTTCCATATTATACACATTAAATGCCGGAACGGCAAAACCGCCCTTTTCCGCCATATCCAAAATTTCACCAAGGTTTACAAGCATTCGAGCACTACCTCCTCAACAGTCTTAATCTCAACGCCCTCGGGCTTTTGAGCCTTTAACAATTCGTATTCATCGGGGCTTTCGGTTACCAAAATCTCGGTATCCATATTAACCGCATTAATCCAGCGGTCACTCGCAACCCTCGCCATAACGTCGGGCATATACTCGTTCATAATCAAATCGCCGCCGAGCATTGTGTCCTTGCCGTTCAAAAGCATTTCGGAAACATTGCCGCAAGCCGTCAAAATATCACGAATCGGCTCAACCTCATCGAGCGAACGCGAAAGCCAATGCGAATCCTGAGGCGTATACTTTTTGCCGCTGTTTTTAACGCTGAGCTTTCCGTCAGAGATGAGTTCCGCAACCGCCGCCGTAAAGGTTTTAACCTGTGCCGCAACGTCTATACCCCACTCTTTGTAATCGCGCAAAAGCGTCCGCGCGTCAGCCGGGTCATATGCAATAACGGTCTTATACTCCGAGAATACTTTCGCCGCGCCTGTCATAATATTCTTTGTTTCCTCTGCCGCGCCGACAAGCGTTGACATTGCAAAGCCCGTGTCGGGTTCATCGGACAGAACCGTGAATTTCAAGCCTGCCTTTTCGAGCAATTCAATCGCATTTTTTGCATTCACACAGCTTTTATACGTTGCCGTCTTGCCCAAAACAAAGAGGATATCCTCTTTTGCACCGTGCTTGTCGATTGCCGCTTTTAAATCGGGGCAAAATTCGGTTTTGCCGAAAACGTTGCCCGTCTTTTCGATATTATCGAGCATCGCATTTATGTAACCGGGTGTTTCGTCGTTCAGAGCAAGCTCCAAGCGAACCTCTCTTACCGCGCGAACGGGATCCCAACCCGTAACGCACTCTTTTGTACAAGCCTCACAGAGCGCACATTCATACACGTTGTCGGCAACACCCGACAACGGTTCTGCACCTCTCTCAACGAGAGAAAGTGCAAGCATTCTTGCTCTCGCCGTGTTTCTTTCCTGACCTGTTGCATTGCCGATAGGACAGATGTGACGGCACATCCAGCAAAAACGGCAGCTATCTATTATTTCTTTGCTTTTTTGAGAAATTAACATTTGCCTTATACCTCCACTATTATAATCCAAGCTTGAACGGGTTCATTATTCCGTTCGGGTCAAGCTGTTTTTTAAGTCCTTCGAATACCTGCATAGCAGGACCGTATTGTTCTTTCATCAGCCTTCCGAGTTTAATGCCGACACCGTGGTGGTCATTTACCACACCGCCGTTTGCAAGAGCGGTTCTCACGCCGCAATTCCAGATTGCCTGGTGCAATCTCAGCGCTTCGTGCGGGTCTTTGGGAACTTTATCGCCGTCAACGATAAATCTGTCATAAATCATACAGCCCCATTCATACCAATGTGAGAAATGTGCAATAAACTTTGCCTGGGGGAAGTTGGTTTCGATTGCCTTTTTCATCTCCCAATAGATTTTCTCTATCTTGTCATACGGTGCAATTGTGTCCATTGTACCGAAGCATTGAGGTAAGTCCATCATATTTCCGGGATAGAAGAATGTAATCTTTTCATCCCACCATTTTTCGCCGTATTCCGAACCCAAATCCTCTGCGCCGTACTTTTTGAATGTATCCATCAAAATCTTGTGTTCAACATCAACAAGCTCTTTCACACCCTCATACGCAATATTCATAAACGCGCCTTTTTTCTCAACACCGACAATCTTTTTGATAAGGGTCGATGTTTCCGCCTCATCATAAAGGCGCATAACGGACGGCTTGAATTTTTGCAGCAATTCGCGGCTTGCATTAAATGCGTCAGTCATATTCTGGAACAAAAATCCTCTGAAACGGCGCACTTCGGGCTGTTCATAGATTCTCATCTGTGCCTTTGTCATAACACCGAGAGTACCCTCTGAACCTATAAAAATCTGGTTGAGGTCGGGGCCTGCCGCGTGTTTGGGTGCAGGCGAGGTCTCTATTATATCACCGTTGGGAAGAACAACCTCCATTTGAAGGGTCATATCGTCAATCTTTCCGTACTTGGTCGATGAAACGCCGATGCCTCTGTGCGCCAAAAATCCGCCGACCGTTGAACAGGTAAGCGAACTCGGATAGTGCATCGTTGCATAACCTTTTTCGTTTGCCGCCCATTCGATGTGCTTATAAATCGCACCCGTGCCGCACTCTATGTACATTCCCTGTGTGTTCACGTCATAGATTTTGTTCATTCTCTTTGTATCAAGCAATATTCCGCCGACAACAGGCAGGGCGCCTCCCTGTGTTCCGCCGCCGCCGCCCCATGTGGTAACGGGAATCTTATAATAGTTTGCGATTTTCAAAACCGCGGATGTTTCTTTTGCGTCCTTCGGCGCAACGATAATGTCCGCCTCGGGCATACGCTCTCCTCTGTCCGCCCACATACGGGAAAGCCAGAAATAATCAACCGAATGTGTTAATTTATCGATTTCCCTTGTGGAACAATTCTCTCTTCCGACAGCGTCTTCGAGTTCAGACGCTATTATGTCTGTCATAAAACTGTTAAGCTGCATTTTGCTCCTCCTATAATATACATTTAATATACATTTTTAATAATTTTTACGAATTTATATCATCATATTCAAGCTCGGGGATATACTTACAAAATTCCTCGAGAACGTCCGCATAAGTGCCGTAAATCTCACTCATATGATGAATGTACGGACCGTTTATAAGCTTTTTCTCGAGATGCGACAAATCTTCAAACTCAGCCCAAAGATATGTGCCGAACGTATGCGGTCCGTCCGTTGTTTTAAAGTTTCCGCCGAGAAGGGTATACTTACCTCTGTCGCCCTGGAATCTCGCTATTGTATAATCGCCGTCTTTTGCCCTAAAGCTCGGCTTTGTGTTATAAAGCTTTGCCTTGACACCCTCTTTTTTGATTGAATACGGGAAAGGTCCGCAATGCCACAAAAGCTCTGAATTTCTGTTTATCGGGTTGCGGACGGTGAACTCGCCGAACAACGGCTTTTGCTTTCCGCGCGCCGCACAGATAAGCAACGCCTGTGACACAGCACCGTGCAGGTCGGATTCACACGTTACTATATACCCCATATCATATAGAATGCTCATCGCAAGACACGGGTTTGCACCGAACGCCTGCGGCATACACGTCCAGCATTCGCTGAGCATTACATCCGCGTCCGTGTCCTCAAACGCCTCGATATACGCATACACAAATGTAAGCATCTTTTTGAGCAGCTCGTCATCGAGACCGTCAACGTCATACTTTGACTTTAAGTCCGCCAAGTCTTTATCCAACTCCGACGACTTATCCTTTAAAAGTCTGTTGAGCTTTTCGGTCATAACCGCCATATTCATTGTCGAAATGTTTATGCCGAATTTTTCGGTTATTTCAAGTTCGTTTGACATAACGCTTTTAAACGGATTAAGTCTTGTGCCGATTTGAGTAACTTTAAGATTTTTAAAATTCTTTACCATACAGGCAACGGACAGGAATTTATTCAGTCCGTCCGTAAAGATGTCATCCGTCACACGGCAATTCTCTATGTAAGAAAACGGCACGTTCAATCTGCGCAGCTGTTTGCTTATCGCGAACAATCCGCATTGACAGTCGGTATAACGCGTTCCGTCCTCTTCAAATACGGTATCCCGGGGACCCCAAAGCAGTGTCGGAAGGTTCATCATCTTTGCAATTTGTCCCGCCGCTTCTTCGTTTCCGAAATTACAATTGATAATAAAGATTGCATCAACGCCTTGTTTTTCAAACTCAGCCTTGACCTTTGGACATTCCGAGGTTTCAATCAGCAAGCCCTCATCGTTTAAGAATTCCAAATCAACAAATTCGGTGTTTTCGTCCGAAAAGTTGTCCTTGATATACTTGACGATTTCGTTTTTGTTGTCAACAGCCTTGCTCGGTTGAAATATTCCGCGCCTGGTTGCCGCATCGGCAAGCCATCGTCTCTCGGGAACAAGTCCGATTTTCAGCTTATAATCAAGCATTTTTGTCAACTCCTATAATTTTTGAAAATTATTTTTATTTTCAAATTATTTTTAACAAGATTATAATATCATAAATGAAATAAAATTTCAATACCTTTTTGCAAAAAAATTAAAAAAATTTTTAAAAAAGTCAAAAAACAGCAGCGGAATCTGTCAGGGGGATTGACAGATTCCGCTGCTTTCGATATGTTGGGGTGTTTATAGCAATTTAAAATGTATCAATAAATTATTTTGCAAAGGCATATTCGCCCATGAACAAAATATCTTTTGTCGTGTTATCCATAATAACATAGGTAAAAGGCTTGTCAAACTTAACCGAAACGGGTTCGGGCGGCATTGAGGTTGCCCCTGCCATTGCCGCGGTTACAGCTGCTGCCTCTGTTCCTTTTTCATCAACATTTATATATGTCTTATGCAAAACATCGGTAAGCTGAAGATTCTTTTCGCCGAGCATCTTGTCAAAATCCGCCATTTCGGTAAAAGCGGTATCAATGCCCAATTCGCCGAGCATTCCTTTTATGCTTGTGCCGTATTCCGTTTTGAATTTGGGAAGGGAAAGCCTTACATAGTTCCTGTTCATTTCGGCGGAATTTAAAATCTCCTCCGCGTTTATGTCTTTGTCGGATTTTATAAGATACATACTTATATCCATATCAATCTTTTTGCTGCCGTCCGAGTTTTCATCATATGCAAGATACGGCATCTCGACAACCTCGGTATCGTTTATGCGAGCATAGCTAAAATAGTCGGTTTGGTTCATAAACGGAATCTGTACGTTATTACCGTCTCTGTCCGTAAATGTATCATCCGCCGTTGCCGCCTCGCTAAAGTCTTTGAGCCACGAACCTTTAAAATACACTGCGTTAATCAGCATCGCCATAAAGTCAAGGTTATTCTCGTCAATTATGCTCGAAATTTTATCGTTTGTCTTATCCTTAACCCAACCGTTGATTTTATCGAGAGCGTTTGCTCTTGTGACAACATCGGATTCGGCACTGAAAAATTCTTTCATCTTATCCGAAAAGTCCTTTACAAACTTTTCTTTTGTGTTGTCGCTGTTGAGCCAGATTGAGTTTGCGACATTTAATTTAAGAACATCGGATTTTGAATATCTTTCAAGGGTTTGTTTTACATTCTTGTTATACGCGTCCAAATCATCAATATCCAAAGCCTTTAATATTTCGTCTTTTGTTGCTCCGTCCGCTCCGTTCGCCGCCATGGCAAGCGCCATTTTTATCGAGAACGGCGAGAACATATAATTTTTGTCCTGCGGCATTCGCTCGTTTAACTTATCGGCAAAAGATAAGTTGGAAGTATCTTTCGTTCCGTCCGATTCCGCACCGATATTGGCGCAATTCTCATATACTCTGACCAGCGTAGCAACAGCTTGTTCCGTTGTATAATTATCCTTTGGCGCAAACTTATTATCTCCGACACCTTTCATTATACCCATATTACAGATTGTCTGAATCGCATTTGTTGCCCAGTCGGATATATCATCGCTGTCCCCAAACGCAAAATACATCTCTGTTGCCACCGTGTTCGGATGCAGCTTTCTTATAAGGCGAATGATTATACTTGCGGCTTCTTCACGAGTGAGCAGGTCGTTCGGCGCAAACTCGGTTTCGGATTTACCGTCGATTATACCCATTAAATGAAGATAGTCAATATGCGGATTTTCTGTATCTTTAAAAGGATTCTCCGCAGCATTCTTCTCTTCGTTATTCAATAATTCAACGTAATTATAAATCAATTCGCAAAAATCATTACGGTTAATATTTCCCGGGAAATTATAATTTCCGCCGATATTTATAAGACCTGTTTTCTTCGCTTTCTCAATATATGTTTCAGCCCAATCACTCCCGGGCACAGATGTTGCGGATGTCTTTCTTTCCTCCGAAACTTTCGGCGCATCACCTGTTACAACCGGTTCAGCCGCATATGCACACGGCATTACTGCTATTGCCAACGCCAAAGCCGCGGCAGCTATCTTATTTTTTGTTATATTCATTTTTGTATCACTCCTGTTATAATTCATCAACAGCTATCGATAACTTATCTTTTATATAAGATAAGACGAAATGAATTTCAAAAAAGTTCCATATTTTTTAAAAAACTATTTTTCTGTCCAAATTATGTCGGGGTTGCGCCTGAACCAGGTAAGCTGGCGCTTGGCATATCGGCGCGATTCGCGCTTTATATCCTCTATCGCCGTTTCAAAATCGCAAAGCCCGTCAATATATCTCACAAGCTCTTTATACCCTATCGCCTGCATTGCGGTCGAGTCACGTCTGATTCCCATATTCAAAAGCTGTCTGACCTCGCCCTCAAGACCTTGTTCAACCATAACATCAACACGCCTGTCAATCCGCTCATACAGCTTTTCTCTCGGCATATTAAGTCCGTAGATTATCGGGTTATATATCGGTTTTCCTATCGAGAGTTTGTCCGCCTCGGTCTTTGTCATTCCCGTTGTCTTGCAAATCTCGATTGCGCGGATAACTCTTTTTACATTATTATAATGTACTTTATCCGCTTCAATCGGGTCAAGCTCTTTGAGAATTTCATAAACCGACTCCGCACCGTCTTGCTCCGCCTTTTTCCAAAGCTCATCGCGGAGCTTATCATCACGCTTTTGCGGCGAAAATTCAACCGATTTTAGCACGCTGTCGATATACAGACCCGTTCCGCCGCAAAGCACAGGCATTTTGCCGCGCGACAATATCTCGGCGATACACGCCCTTGCGTCCGTCACAAAATCCGCAACGCTGTAATCCCGGTTCGGGTCAACAAAGTCTATCATATGATGCGGAACTTCCGCACGTTCCTCCGCCGTTGCCTTTGCCGTGCCGATATTCATATATTTATAAATCTGCATCGAGTCGCAAGATACTATTTCACCGTTGTTTTCTCCGGCAAGCTCAATGGCATATGCTGTCTTGCCCGATGCGGTCGGGCCGACAACGCACAGTATTTTCGGAAGGATATTTTTGATATTTTCCACGATTGCCGACCTCCTTTTAATTTGATTTTACAGTTATATCAAAAGGTATTTTGATAAACATTTCCGCCAATCAAACACGGCGTTTGAACATTTTTTCTATCTCGGTTTTGGTAAGTTCAATCTTAATCGGCCGCCCGTGAGGACAGGTGGTTATTCCGCTTTCGGCAAGACGGATAACAATATCTATTACCTCTTGCATCTCGGCATAATTCAAATGCCTGTTCGCCTTTATTGCGTATTTGCACGCAATCATATCCAAAAGGCTCTCTTCGAATTCCGCAACGGAATGCCTTCCCGTATTCTCCAACGCCGCAGCAATCTCCAAAACCAAATCGCGTATTTCGCTCTCGGCCGAAATTATCGGGGTGGCGTTGATTATTATGCTGCCCGAGCCGAAATCCTCTATATCAAAACCGAACTTTTTATACTCATTCAAGTTCGACAGAACAGTTTGAACCTCGTTGAAATCTAACTTTAATATAATCGGCGACATCAAGACCTGTGACATACGCTCTTTTGAATAATAGTCGGCTTTGAGCTTTTCAAACCTCGCCCTCTCGTGTGCGGCGTGCTGGTCTATCATCCAAAAGCTGTCGCCTTGGGCGCACAAAACGTATGTATCAAACACCTGCCCTATCGGCTTTGGTTTTTCCGCCTTTTCGGCATTTTCAATTTCACCGATATTCTCTATGTTTTGCATAGACTCTTGAGGCGAACTTTCGGTTTGAAAGCCGTTATCGGTAAAATTATCACCCCGAACACTGTCGTTTACTGACAGAACTGTGTCATTTGGCTCTTGCATCGGTTCACTTTTCCGCATCTCATATATCTCGGCTTTTTCGCCGCCGAATCCGTCATCGCGGCTCTCAAAATCCGCTCGTACTGTCGGCGTTTCGGGTGCTTTCGGCTCGTCCTCGTCCAAAAAGTTAAAATCCGAATAAATCATATCTCTTGCCACATTCAGCTTTTCGCTCTCTTGCTTTGTCGGAATAACCCTGTCGAGATATTGCCCGACAAGCTTTCTGTCAACGCTCTCACGTTCGCGCATTCCGCGCGAAGAGCCGCCCGAATATGTATGCGTCGCCGATGTTTCGCCGACTCTCGGCGAATTATTCGGATTTATGCCATTATCAGTAATATGCGGCTGTGCGTTATCAGCGATATTTGAATATTCATGCGCCGAACCGCCTCTTACTCCATTGCTGACCGCGTGATACAAAATCTCGTACACACGATTTTCGTTCGCAAATTTTATCTCGGTCTTTGCCGGGTGAACATTCACGTCCACGCACTCGGGCGCGATATGAATATTCAACACAAAAAACGGGAACTTGCCTTTCATTATCGCGTTTCGATAGCCCTCGGCAACAACCTTTGACGCGGCATTGCTCTTTATATACCTGCCGTTGACAAAAAGGGTTTGGCGGCTGCGGTTGCCGCGCGCAAGCTCGGGTTTGCCAATTACTCCGGTTATCCGCACATTATCCTCGGTATAGTCAATCGGAATAACCGCCTTGGCGTGGTCAACTCCGTAAAGCTTTAAAATAACGTTTTTCAGCTTTCCGTCACCCGTGGTCGAAAAAATTTCTTTATCGTCACAGATATAATCAATCGCAATATCGGGTCGCGACAGCGCGATTCTGCTTAATATATCCGCAACATAGCCTGCTTCGGTCGAATTCTTTTTCAGGAATTTCATTCGTGCCGGTATATTTTCAAAAAGGTTTTGAACCACCATAACCGTACCGTCCGCACAGCCGATGGGCGTGTTTTCGCAAATCTTTCCGTGTTCCGTTCTTACGAATCGTCCTTCTTCGTTATCCGCCGTCTTGGTTATAAGCTCAACCTCAGCAACGGCGCAAATGCTCGCGAGGGCTTCGCCGCGGAATCCCATTGTTCCGATTTTATACAAATCATCGACCGATTTAAGCTTGCTCGTTGCGTGGCGCAAAAACGCAAGCTCGGTTTGTTCCGGCGCAATACCGCAGCCGTTATCGGTAACGCGAATGTATTCTATTCCGCCCTTGCGTATCTCGACCTCTATTGCGGTCGCGCCTGCGTCAATCGAGTTTTCCGCGAGCTCTTTTACCACCGCAGACGGGCGTTCAGCCACCTCACCCGCCGCAATTTTATCGGCGAGTTCCTGAGGTAATATCTGTATATCCGCCATTTTTCACACCTCTCTTTTAACTGTATTTTAAATCTAATATCTACATATTCTTTGCTTTTGCCTGAAGGTCGTAAAGCGTTGTAAGTGCCTGCATCGGCGTCATACAATTCAAATCCATATTTTTGAGTTCTTCACAAACCTCGTTTGTTGCCGCCAAAAATCCAAACTGATTTTCGTCCGAATCTTTATGCCGTGCGGTCTTTATATCAACCTCTTTAACATCACGGCCGTCCTCGGATTCGAGCGATGCAACAATTTCACGCGCACGCTCAACAACCGATTTTTTCACACCGGCAAGAGCCGCAACATCAACGCCATAACTCTCGTCCGCCCCACCTCTTATAATCTTTCTCAAAAAGCTGATTGTTCCGTTGTGCTTTTTGACCGCAATACAAAAATTCTTAACATTCGGAATTTTGCCCTCGAGCGATGTAAGTTCGTGATAATGCGTTGCGAACATCGTCTTTGCTCCGCACTTTTTGGCGTCGGCGATATACTCGACAACCGCCCACGCAATCGCAAGTCCGTCATATGTACTCGTTCCCCTGCCTATTTCATCGAGAATAACAAGACTCTTTTTCGTTGCGTTATCGAGGATGTACGAAACCTCGTTCATCTCAACCATAAACGTACTCTGACCCGAGCTTAAATCATCGGATGCGCCCACACGGGTAAAAATTCTGTCAACAATTCCTATCTCGGCGCTGTCGGCAGGAACAAAGCTTCCTGCCTGTGCCATAAGTACGATTATCGCCGTCTGGCGCATATAGGTTGACTTACCTGCCATATTCGGGCCGGTAATTATCGAAATCTGGTTATCACGGTTGTCAAGGCTCAAATCATTGGGTATAAACTCGCCCTTGCGCATAAGTCTTTCGACAACGGGGTGACGGCCGCCCTTTATCACAATTTTATCCGACATATTCACGGTCGGCATCACATACGAATATTTTTCCGCCGCCGCCGCAAAAGAGCATATCATATCGACAAGACCGACAACAGACGCGGATGCGCAAATTCTCGAAAACGCGTCTGCCGTCTTATCGCGCACACGGCAAAAAATTTCGTATTCCATATCAACGAGTTTTTCACCTGCCGACAATATTTCTTCTTCAAGCTCTTTAAGCTCCGGCGTGACATACCTCTCTCCGTTCGTAAGGGTCTGTTTTCTGATAAAATATTCGGGTACGGATTCGATGTTGCCCTTGCTGACCTCAATATAATAACCGAAAACACGGTTATATCCGAGTTTCATATTTTTTATGCCCGTCTTTTCCTTTTCTTTTTCCATAATATCCGCAAGAACTGACTTTCCGTTGCTCACAAGATTTTTAAGACGGTCAAGTTCTTCGTTCGCACCGTCACAAATCATATTTCCGTTTCTCAGCGTTGCCGGCGCGTCATTTTTGATTGTGGTATCAATCAAACCATAAATATCCTCGAGGGCATCGAGCTTTTCGGCACAGCCCGACAAAAGCTTTGACACCGTTCCCAAAAGACATTCTTTAAGCGTCGGCAAGCACCCGAGCGAATTTTTGAGGTTTATCAAATCCTGACAATTCGCATTCTTATAAACTATTCTGTTGATAAGCCTTTCCATATCGCGAATATCGTGCAGAGCCTCGCGCATTTCTTCGCGCATTATCGGGTCGGACACAAGTTCTCGCACGGCAAGCTGGCGGTTGGTAATCGCCGCACAGTTACAAAGCGGTGCGGTAAGGCTCTTTCGCAATAGTCTTGCCCCCATGGCGGTCGAGGTCATATTAAGCGTATGCATAAGCGACCCTTTTGCGTTGCGGTCACGCATTGTTTCCAAAACCTCGAGATTTCTAAGGCTGTACATATCGAGCTGCATCTTTTCAAAATCGCGGTCAACCTCTATCCCCGTAATGTTTTTAAGCTCTGTTTTTTGGGTTTCTTCGAGGTATACCAAAAGCGCACCGACCGCGCGGATGCTGTGAGGTTTATCTGACGGAAGAACCGTTTCGACACCGCCGAACCGCCGTTTTATTACCTCCTCGGCATACGAGGGTTCAAACGCCCAATCTCTGAAATTCCTGACAAAGCCGCGGCTTTTATCGCGGATTTGTTCCATAAATTCGGAATCCTCCCAGCCTTCGAGATTGACGATAATCTCACGCGGTGTGTATTTCGCCATTTCGTTTAAGAGTGAGTTTTTTATATCATCTTTGGGTAACTCGTTCACGGCGCATTCGCCCGTTGTGATGTCAGCAAACGCCGCGGCGGCGCCGTCTTTGTCAATGCAGACTGAGCACAGATAATTGTTTTTTGTGGAATCGAGCGCCCCCGAATCCATAAGCGTTCCCGGGGTTATCACACGGATAACGCCTCGCTTTACTATCCCCTTTGCCTGTTTTGGGTCTTCGGTCTGTTCACACACGGCAACAGAGTACCCTGCAAGCACGAGCTTTGATATATACGAATTCACCGCGTGAAACGGCACGCCGCACATCGGCGCACGTTCATCAAGACCGCATGCGCGCCCCGTCAGGGCAATATCCAAAACCCGCGATGCGATTTCGGCATCCTCAAAAAACATTTCATAAAAATCGCCGAGCCTGTACATCAATATCGTATCGGGATATTCATCCTTAACCGCAAAGTATTGCAGCATCATAGGCGTAAGCTTTTCTCTGTCTATATTCGCCAACAATTATCACTCCGTTTCTTAATACCTGACGTTAGCTGTCCGAATCCGCTCTAATCGGCGAAATTTCGGAATATTTTGATTTGTTGTCCATAAACTCAAATACGCTCAAAGCTATCCGCGAAACCTTGTCACAGACAGCTTTGAGATAAACATTCTTAAATTATTAATGATGACAGCCCGAACAGCTGTGGCACGAGCCGCTGCAACCGCCTTGGTCAACCGACACGCCCTGTTTGATTATGTTATCCATTTGTGTAAGTGTCATCTCAAAAACCCTTGACGCTTTAACATACTCTTTTATTATGGCGTTTTCCATAATCTTGTTAAATTCGCCCTGAAGGTATTCGTTTATCTTTTCGATTTCCGCAGGGGTCGGCTTTTTGTCTTTGTATTCGGCAAGTTTAGCCTCACGCTTTTCGTTATAGCCGCTTATCAATTCGGACGCCTCTTTGTCCTCCATAAGCTGACGACTTGCCTCTTGCGCCGCCTTTTTTTCATCGCTGTGCGCTATTAAATCCGAAAGCTCTTTTGCTTTCTCAAAAATCTGTTCTTTAGACATTTATTCTTTTTCCTTTCAATTCTGAATTTTAAATTTAATTTACTTTTAACATATTTTATTTTTGATTGTTTTTATCAGATTTACAGAAATTTCTTCCATACCTCTTGCGTTCGGATGAACCGAGTCCTGTGACAAGAAACGGCTTCCGCACATCAATTCCGTTCCGCGTATATATGTGACGTTTTTAAAGTTCAATTCGCCGATTACGCGTTTGACTATCTCTCTGAATGCGCGCGGCTTGCAATTCGGCGCGTCCTTTTCTTCCATATCTTGATACATATAAAATACATCTATGCAAAATATCGGTTTGTCGCTGTGCGCCTTTGCTATCGTGCTTACAAAATTGCGGACGCGGTTTTCAAAATCGGCACACGGAATATCCAATATATTTATACCCATTTCTATTGTCGCAAAGTCAAAATAACAATCGTTTGCTATATACTCCGCCATATCCGATTCAAGCCTTGCATTGCCCGCAAAGCCCATATTCGTCACATCGGCATTAAACGCCTCGCCGACCCTCGACACATATGTGTTTGGCTGAACCATACCTAAACTTCCGTGGGTTATCGATGACCCGTATGCCAAATATTTGCGTTGGGGAACTTCATCATCTCTCGGCGGACGGCAATCGCCGATTACATCGCCAATTTCATATATCCCATTGGTAAGTATGACCCTTACCACGTTCGGCGAAAACGGAAAGTCGTTTTCATTGGTTATTCTTTGCAAAAGCTTGGTATTCTGCGGCTTTTTTATAACTATTTCGGTCGGTTCGGGGTTTATTGTCTTATAAAGCTGTTCCCAACCCGACTGAATCGAGCCGAAGTATATGATTGCACGCACCGCGCAATCTTTTTGGGTACGCAAAACTATCTTTATCTCATCATCGTTCGGCACAAATCTAAGCTCAACGCCGCTGTTCTGAAAGGCGTTGCCCTCGATTTTATCATTGAGCTCAACCGGGATTCTCGACATCATATAAAGACCCGTTTCATCGTTTTTTAAAATCTCTCTGCAGTTGTGTATATCAATATTTTTATAAATCATATCAATTCCTCATTATGTTTATATCGGTCAAATTATCTCTCCGAAAAGTGACCACGTTTGAGCCGATGTGATTTTGACATCAACCATTTCTCCGATAAGTTCATCGCCGCCGACAAAGTTTACAACCTTGCCGCCATCGGTTCGACCCGTCATTGTGCTGTCGTTTGTCTTGCTGTGGCTTTCGACCAAGACCTTTTGAACCGTGTTTAAATACGCGTCATTTTTGCGTTTTGAAATCTCGTTTTGAACCGCAAGCATTCTGTCAAAATTCTTATGCTTTTCTTCATCGGTCAAAACATCGGGCATCTCTGCCGCAGGGGTTCCCACGCGCTTTGAATATATGAACGAAAAAATCGTATCGTACTCAACCTCTTTTAAAACGTTCAGCGTTTCTTCAAAATCCTCGTTGGTTTCACCCGGAAAACCGACAATTATATCGGTTGTCAAGACAATGTTCGGCATCGCATCGCGAACCTTTTTTACGGTTTGCAAATACTTTTCTTTTGTATACTTTCGGTTCATAAGCTTTAAAACCCTGTCCGAACCGCACTGAATCGGAAGATGCAGCTGTTTACAGATTTTATCCTCGCTTGCCATAACCTCAATCAGCTCATCGGATATGTCCTTTGGGTGCGAGGTCATAAACCGCACACGTTCGATTCCGTCAACTGTACAAACCTCTTTTAAAAGCTGTGCAAAAGTTATCTCGCCGTCCGTGTCATTGCCGTATGAATTCACGTTCTGGCCAAGCAGCATAACCTCTTTGTATCCCTCGCTTGCAACGCGCCTTACCTCATCGATTATGTTTTTGGCGTTACGGCTGCGCTCTCTGCCGCGGACATACGGAACGATACAATATGTACAAAAGTTGTTACAACCGTACATAATAGGCACTTTGGCAAGCGGAATCGGGTCGCGCGAATAACTTATGTCCTCGCACACCGAGCCATCCTCGTTCTTTATATCAAAAACCCTCGTTCCCGTTATAACCTCACTCAAAAGCCGAGGAAAGCGATAAAGAGCGTGCGTTCCGAACACCAAATCAACGTGCTTATACTTTGACTTTATGCGCGCGGCGATATGCTCTTGCTGCATCATACAGCCGCACACCGCAATGATTACCTCGGGGCGCTTTCTCTTTATATTTTTAAGTGCACCCAAGTTACCGAAAACGCGAAGCTCGGCGTTTTCGCGCACCGCACAGGTGTTATACAGTATAAAATCCGCATTGTCGGGCTTATCGCAAAACGCAAAACCCATATCGGCAAGCATCCCTTTGATTCTCTCGCTGTCGCTGTTGTTTTGCTGACAGCCGTATGTTTCGACAAATGCAAAAGGTTGTCTGCCGCGGCTTAAAAACTCCGCATTGAGCCGCCGAATATATTCGTGTTGTCTGCGCATTTCTTCATCGCTGACAACGCGGGTCTTTTTTTCGCTCATTTAACCGTAACTCTCCTATCGAAATATTATTTTTCTTTGTTTCTGTATTTATCCAAAATTCTCTCTATTCTCGAAATAGGCGTCAAAAGGTTGCTTATAGATGTCTCGTCATTGAGCTGTTTTATTATAAGCGCAATATACTTTGACATATCAACCTCATGATACCATTTCGCCTCTTTAAGCTCGGGCGCGCGATAGATAAGATTCGTTGTGAACACAGCGTCAATCAAGCCTTCTTCATGTGCCTTATCAAATTTCGCAAGACCCTCGGTGAAAAGTCCGAACGTTGCGAACACGATAACCTTTTTGGCGTTTCTCTTTTTAAGCTCGCGCGCAACGTCAATCATCGATTCGCCCGACGCAATCATATCATCAACCACGATTATATCCTTGCCCGAAATATCGTTACCCAAAAATTCGTGTGCGACAATTGGGTTCTTGCCGTTGATTATTGTCGAATAATCACGGCGTTTATAGAACGTTCCGAGGTTCATACCGAGAACCGATGAATAATACATACATCTTCCCATTGCACCCTCGTCGGGCGATACAATCATTGTGTTTTCTTTGTTTAATATAATATTCTCATCGTATTTGAGACACGCCTTTATCATCTGGTATGTGGGGTGAACGTTCTCAAATCCGCAAAGCGGAATCGAGTTTTGAACCCTTGCGTCATGCGCGTCAAACGTGATGATATTGGTAACGCCCATACTCTCGAGTTCCTGAAGCATCATCGCACAGTCAAGAGATTCGCGTGCGACTCTCTTATGCTGGCGTCCCTCATACAGCATCGGCATAATAACCGTTATGCGGCGTGCCTTTCCGCCCATTGCGGCAATAATCCTCTTTAAATCCTGATAGTGGTCATCGGGGCTCATCGGACGTTCCTGACCGTACATATTATATGTTACGCCGTAATTGAACGCGTCCATAATGATATAAATGTCATATGTACGAATCGAGTGCAAAATCATCGCCTTTGCCTCGCCCGTTCCGAATCTCGGACAATTTATCGGAATGACAAATGTTTCAAAATTGCTGTCTATTGTGTCCTGATTAAAGTTTTTAAGATGTTCGTTTACTCTGCAGGTAATCTCCTCACAGCCTCTCATTCCGATGACTCCAAGCCTTCCGAGTCTGTCGAGCTTATTTGTCTCGCCTATATTGTTCATCCTTTTCACCTTTTCCTTTCGCCGTTTATAAATTTTATGCTCTTTTGCTGTTCTCAGACAGCATTTTGTATCTTATATCCCAAAGTTTTTGCGACATATCAACATAGTATTCGTGCGGATTTTCAAAACGCTTTACCTCATCCCAAATCTTGTCTGTCTCGGCCTTACAATATTCTTTTATTTCGCCGAGCGGCGGCAGGTCATATACACACTCTCCGTTTTTGAATATCGGAACAAGCAGTTCCCGCGTTTCAAAATTCGATATTGTTTTTCTCTTCCACGTGTTGCCCGGGTCGAATATTTCATACGGCTCATCGTCATTTATCTTTTCGTCATAAGTCGTAAGAACATCGGCCAGCGCCATTCCCGTCTCTTTTGAGAAAAGACGGTATACCTTTTTAAAATAAGGAGTGGTAATCTTAGCCACATTTTCGCTTATCTTAATCTTCGGTACGATTTTGCCGTCATCCTCTATCGCGACAAGCTTATAAACGCCGCCGAAAACGGGTTCGGATTTAGAGGTTATAAGCCGCTCGCCCACGCCGAACGAGTCAATCGCCGCGCCCTGGCGCAAAATATCGCGGATAATGTATTCATCGAGCGAATTCGAGATAACTATGCTTGCCGACTCCCAACCCGATTCATCGAGAATCTTGCGGCATTTTTTTGTCAGATACGTTATGTCACCGCTGTCGATTCTGATTCCGCATTTTTTGATTCCCTTTGGCTTTAACACCTCGTTGAATACGCGAATCGCGTTCGGAAGGCCGCTTTTTAAAACATTATAGGTATCAATCAAAAGCACACAGTTATCGGGATAGCTTTCGGCATACGCGACAAATGCGTCATACTCGCTGTCGAAAGACTGTACCCAACTGTGCGCCATTGTTCCGAGCGCCGGAACGGAAAACATCTTATCCGAAATTGTACACGCCGTACCGCAAACACCGCCGATATACGCCGCTCTCGCGCCGTATATTGCGCCGTCATAGCCCTGTGCGCGTCTTGAGCCGAATTCCATAACGGGAATATCACCCGCAGCACGGACGATTCTGTTGCTCTTTGTTGCGATAAGGCTCTGATGATTTACGGTAAGCAATACCATTGTTTCCAAAAACTGTGCCTGAATCAGCGGACCGCGAACCGTAACAATAGGTTCGTTCGGGAAAATAGGCGTTCCCTCGGGAACAGCCCAAACATCACAACTGAACTTAAAATTCTCGAGATACTTTAAAAAGCCTTCGTCAAAAATATTTTTTGAACGAAGAAACTCAATATCCTCGGGTTCGAATTTAAGATTTTTCATATATTCGACAAGCTGTTCAACCCCTGCCATAACGGCAAAGCCTGCACCGTCGGGAACCTGGCGGAAGAACATATCGAAATATGCGATTTTGTCACCCATACCTTCACGAAAATAACCGTTCGCCATTGTAAGCTCATAAAAATCGGTAAGCATCGTGTAATTCATTATCAAATCAAGTCCTTTATAATTTATTGTTTGCACATACTTCACATTGATTTTAAATACAATTTATCTATACTTAGTATAACATTTCGGGCGACAAAAAACAAGCATTAATATAAAAAACTTGACAAATTTTTATAAATTCGTTATCATTTGATTATGAACAATATATTTTCGTTGGATTTTCATTAAATTTTACCATAGATTTTTGCAATTCAACGATAATGTTTGGGAGGCTAAACCCTATGACGCACAAAAAATTCGCAATTATTCTCGGCTCGGTCATAATTGCGGCATTTATTTTCTTATTATTCGGCACAAAACCGAACAATAATTTAAAAATCGCCGAGGTTTTCAGTGACGGAAATTTAATCCGCCGCATCGATTTATCCGCGGTAACCGACGAATACGAATTTACCGTTGATTATAACGGTCGCTCAAACACCGTTGCGGTCAAACACGGCAGCATCTCGGTTGTCGCCGCCGACTGTCCCGACCGCATATGCGTACATACGGGCGAAATACGTGACGGTTCGACCCCGATTGTGTGCTTGCCAAATAAACTTATGATAAAAATTGTCGGCACAGCCGATGAGAATATACCAGACACGGTAAGCCGATAAAAAAACAAATTAAGGACGTGAATTTTTTGAATAAACAAAACCGCAAGGCATTATACTCCGCAAGGCGGCTCGCTCTGTGTGCGATGCTCTGTGCCGCCGCCCTCGTTATATTCACAATCGAGGCTCAAATTCCGAGCATTGTTCCCGTTCCGGGGGTCAAGCTCGGGCTCGCGAACATAATAACTCTTTTTGCACTGATTTATCTCACCCCGGGCGAAACTCTTATGATTTTGGTTGCGAGAATCCTGTTCGGCGCGGTCTTTGCAGCACAGCCGATGCTTATTCCGTACAGCCTTTGCGGCGGCGTTTTGTGCCTTTTGGGCGAATATGTTCTTATAAAACTTTGCGGAAAGAAATTCATTGCGGAAATCAGTATTGTCGGTGCGATTTTGCACAATATCGGGCAAACCTGTTTTGCCGCCTTTTCCGTCAAAAGCCTTTCGGTTTTTACGTATCTGCCGATACTTATTATTTCCGCGGCAATAACGGGTTTGTTTTGCGGTCTGTGCGTTATGTTCGCCGATAAAAAATGCGGCGCAAAATTCGCCGCATTTTTAAAAGGATAGAGACCGTCACACGGGAGAAAAAACCACCCCTGCATCACGTATCTGCATTTATATTTAAATTTGTGTATACGGTTAACCCTGTAGGGGACGGCGTCCCCGACGTCCCGCAAATACGAACAAATCATAACGTATATGATTATTTTATTCTAATTCACTTTAAGCACAACCTTACCTACATTTTCGCCGCGATAAAGTATATCGTGTGCCGCCTCTGCTTCGGTAATCGGCAGAACCTTATAGATTGTCGGCTTAACCAATCCCTGAGAAACCTTGGGAAACACATCTTTAACCAATGACGCAAGGATTTGTGCCTTGACCTCGGGTGTACGCGAACGCAAAGTACTTCCGACAATTCTCACGTTTCTTACATAGATATTTTTAAGGTCGATTTCGGTCTTTTGACCCGCAAGAGCCGCAATCATTATCCAGCGTGCGCCGTGGGTAAGATAATGAATACACTTGCCCATTACTTCGCCGCCGAGACAATCTATCGCCACGTCAACGCCGTGACCGCCGTCAAGCTCTCTCTTTAGCACCTCAACAATATCTTCTTTTGAGGTATTGACAACGACATCGGCATTCAGATGCGCAATCGACGCCGCAATCTCATCGGACAGAACGGTTGTGATAACTCTCACTCCAAATGCCTTTGCCATAGGTATAATAACGCTTGCGAGACCGCTCGCGCCCGCATTCATAAGCAGAGTGTTGCCCTCTTTTATTTTTCCCTCGTGGAAAAGATTGAGATATGCCGTCGCGAACGCCTCGGGGATTGCCGCAGCCTCAACCATTGAACAATTCTCGGGAACGGGCATAAGCATATCGTATTTAACCGTTACGTATTCGGCGTATCCTCCGCCGCCGAGCAGGGCGCAAACCTTGTCGCCGATTTTCCAATCCGACTTTTTCTTTGCCCCGTCCGCAATATCCACGATTTCGCCCGATATTTCAAGACCCATCCAATCGGGGCAGCCCTCGGGCGGTGGATAGTCGCCCTCTCTCTGCATCAAATCGGCACGATTAAGCGCCGCATATTCGATTTTTACCAGAACGTCATCGTCTTTCATAATAGGGTCGGGGACATTATCCCATCTCAAAGTTTGGTCGTCATTTACAAGTATTGCTTTCATTTTTTATATCTCCTCTGTATTATCTCGTATATTAATAGCCACAGCCGAAATCTAACTCAAGATTTTGCGGCATCCGTCAATCTGAATAACCTGTCCCGATATATAGCTCGCCTCTTCGCTCGCCAAGAAACAAATCAAGTTTGCGTTTTCCCTGTCCGTTCCCGTTCGTCCGATAACCGACACGTCGTTTTCGGTATAATAATCAATATCGGGATTATCCGACGGGCTTACCGTTCCCGGGCAGATACTGTTGATTAAAATTCCCTTTTGAGAAAACTCTTTCGCCAGTGCTTTCGAAAGTGAGTTGACCGCGCCTTTTGTTGCCGAATACGTTGTCATATTTCCGTTTCCGTATACCCCTGCAACAGAAGAAACGTTCACTATTCTTCCCCACTTATTCTCAATCATATACGGAAGGACGGCTTTTGAGAAAAACACCGTTCCCATAACATTTATGTTAAAGTATGTATTCCACTCATCCGTCGTCATCTCCAAAAATCCCTTGTACGCTCTCCAAAGTGCCGCATTATTTACAAGTATATCGATTCCGCCGAAATGCTCCGACGCGGATTTAACAACCGAATTTACATTTTCTTCATCGCTTACATCGCATTGGTATATAAGCGTATCCGCGCCGAGCTTTTCGGTCTCTTTTTTTACATCTTTAAGCTTTTCGTAATTCATATCGACCAAAACCAAATTTGCTCCGCGTTCGGCAAAAACCAACGCCGCCGCTCTGCCTATTCCTACTGCCGCACCCGTAACCAATGCTGTTTTTCCTTTGAAATTCATACTAATCTCTCCTTGCATAATAACTTTGCGTTTCTTTTTATTTATTTCTCATTATATTTCTTCCGCCGTCGGCAAGCACGTTTATTCCGGTTATAAACGCCGCCTTGTCCGAGGCAAGATACATAATCAAATCAACAATTTCTTTAGGTTCGGCGGCTCTGCCGATTAAGGTTTTCATCGCCGCCATACCCGGCCGCGTCATAACAGGTCCGGGCGATACACAGCACACACGAACGTTATATCTCGCACCGTACAGAGCAAGCGACTTGGTAAGTCCGTTCATTGCGCCGCTCTTTGCGCTTGAATACGCAACATTCGTATCACAGCCTTCCTCGCCTGTGATAGAGCCGATATTTATAATAACTCCGCTCTTTTGCTCTGCCATTTGTTTCATTGCCGCATGGTCAAGATATAACTGCCCTTTAAGATTTACATCTATTCCCCAATCATAAACATCGATCGGAATATCCTTAAATTCACCATAATGATATGCGTTGCACATTCTGACCTCCGCACCGCCCGCACAGTTCACAACCACGTCAAGACTGCCGAATTTTTCAACCGCCAAATCCCTTGCCGCGCACACCTGTTCATAGTTCCGCACATCGACCACCGCAGCCTCGGCTTTTCCGCCATCTGCACGTATTTCGCCGACCTTTTCGTCAAGTGCCTCTTTGTTGATGTCGGCAAGAACAACCGCCGCTCCTTCTTTTGCAAAACATTTTCCGCACAAAAAGCCGAGTCCCGATGCACCGCCACTTATCAAAATCGTTTTGTTTTCAAATTCCATTTTTACAACCTCACATTCTTTAATTTTTTATAACGTTGCCGCAGATGTCCCCCGCCTCATAGGCGGCGGGGGACATTCCGGAATTTCAGTGGGAGTCATAATCTCCCACTGAAACCCTGAGGAGCCAATGCTCCCTGCGACTATTGCAATCTGTCGCAAGCTCTGCTCTTTGCAAGCAAAGCAGAAGCGTTGCTCCGATTTAAAATTTATGTAATAGATTACGAACGCTCATTATCCGCCGCAACAAAAATATTTTCGTCTTTATTATACGAACACAGTAACAAAATCGCCGTCTACTCGCCGTACACAAGCTCAACCGCCGCTTTGGCATCACTCAAAAGCGGCTGTACCGGAGTTGCAAGCTCGTCATGCCCGATAACGCACAAAAACATTCCACCGCAAATTAACGGTGCAGTTATTCTGTGCCGCTTGCAAAAATCGCCAACGCACAAAAACAGTGCCGGCAGATGATTATCCTTTGAAAGTTCAGCCGAAATACTCATATTTTCCGCAAGCTCATAATCATCGTTTGCCGCCGAAACAAGCTTTGCAATATCCGCGCCGCGGCTGTGCTGTTCGTTTATGTATTCAAACGCACGCTCTTTCGGCATAAACCTAAATGTATGCGATGACATCAAAACCTCTGCACCCAATCTATGTATATCCGAAATAAATTGTTTTTGCTTTTCGACCGCCGCCGTGTCAAACGTCAGCTCGCCGTTCGTCTGATTATACCAATCACCCGTTATGTCAATCAGAGCCGCTCCGCACTCTGCCGCCGAGATAAGCTCTTTCGCCCTGTCCTCATCGGAAATTCCCTCATTTATGCCGCTGCGATAGTTCGTCACATACACGGGTTTTCCGTCTGTTGCCGAAAAAATCTTTTTCATCCAATCCCTTGTTCTGTACTCAAATTCAAGCTGCTCAAGCTGAACACCGAAAGCGTCCGCACCGCCGTCCAGACCTTTTTCAATAAGTTCAAGGATTCTCTCTCCCGTCCTCGCCTGAACCATGCAGGTAAGCGTGGGACGGTCTTTTCTTAAAAATTTTGCAGTCATTCTCATTTTTATATCCTCGTTTCCGAATTTTGAAAGAAAATTTTTAGATTTCTCTTTGAAATAAATTATAGTACAGTTTTAAGTCTTATTCAATATCAAAAACAATACTCAATTGATGTTTTTGATACTATTTTTAAAATTTCACTTGACTGATTTAACAAATCTGATATAATTATAATAAAATGATTCAAAATGGTGATGAATTATGAAAAGGCTTGAAAAAATAACAATCTCAGACATATCCGACATAATGACCGTCTATTCGCCGAAAGGCCGCCGTTATCAATCGCATAACCGCCACGGCTTTGGACTTTCGTTTTGTCAAAGCGGAAAAATCGTGTATACGATAAACGGAAAGGATGTAATATCCGACCTAAATCACGCCGTTATCCTGCCGCAATACGCAAGCTATCGCCTTTACGGCATCGAAACGGGGTACTTTCCTTTGGTGAACTTTAACGCAAGCGGAATTCCACCGATAAACGATATTTTGTGTATTCCGATTTCCAATACCGAATTTTATATGCACGAATTCTCGCGGCTCAAACAGTCCAAGCTGTTCGGACACAGCCGCCTTGAAGCAATGCATATTCTGTACGGCATATTAACCGCTCTTTCAGGCGAAACGGAACGGCTTCACCCCTCTCTCGCCGCGGCAATCGCATATATTGAGGAAAATTATACCGACCCGACCTTATCCAACATTCGGCTCGCAAGAGATGCAAACATAAGCGAGGTATACCTGCGCAAGCTCTTTTCCGAGGAACTCGGCACAACACCGAAACAATACATTATAAACATAAGATTAAAAAAGGCAAAACAGCTGCTTTGCGAATCGACCGACACAATAGGCGATATTGCGGAGCAATGCGGCTTTACGAACTCATATCATTTTTGCAGGACGTTCAAAGCCGCCGTCAATATGACTCCGACCCAATACCGACTTTCCGCATACGCCGCAACATCTCGGTTTTTGATATAACCCTATATCATTCCAAGTTCGGTCAGAGCCGCCGCAATGCCGTCCTCGTCAACGCCCTTGGTGAACATATCCGCCGCCGCGTCCAAAACCGCCGCGTGCGGCGTCATTGCGATTCCGCAGCCCACGGTCTTTAACATATCGACATCGTTTCCATCATCACCGAAAGCATATGTCTCTTTGATGTCAAGTCCGAGATAATTCACTGTCTCTCTGACCCCGACCGCCTTTGTCATTCCGACAATATCTATATCCGCCGACAAGTTCTCATGGTGTCTTGTCACGATAAACTTACCGTCCAAATCCGCTTGCATCTTTGCAAACCGCTCATTGCTGTCAAACACGCACATAACTTTGTTCGCCGAGATTCCGCGAACGCTCTCAAACGGAAAATAGTGTTCGGTGTTTATTTTAAACCGTCTGAACACAGAATCCAAAAGAGGTTTTTTCTCTGTATTGTAATAGCACTTTTCGTGACAGTCTATGCTGAATGCCATATTGTTTGCCCTTAAATACTCTATCAGGCGTTCGAGTTTATCCTCGGGAACGGTTCTGTTCGCAATCACGGTATCGCCGTACTCGGCAACCGCACCGTTGGACGTAACATAACAGTCAAAATCTATACCGAGTTTCGGGATATAACACTTTGCCCTGCCCGTTGCAAGCGATACCGCATAGCCGTTTTGTTTAAGCTTTGAAATCGCCGCCTTTGTTGCCGCCGTCGGCTCAAAAATCCCCTTGCGTTCGTCAACCAAAGTTCCGTCAGCGTCAAAAAACACAATTCCTTTGTAATCCGTGTTCGTCATAAAACCGTTGCCCCCTGTACAAAAATTTCGTTCTTTATTTATTATTTTACCGTTTTTAAAACAAAAAATCAAGCTATTCCTTTATTTTGCTTGCATTTTTGTGAAAAGTATAGTATAGTTTATATAGCGCATTTTTATTTGTAAGCAATTTAAGATAATCGGTTTCGGAGTATGAATATATATGACAGAAAATAACACAAACCAAAATTCAAGATTTTTGCCGCTTTGTCGCAAGGATATGCAAAGCCGCGGCATCGACCGCCTTGACTTTGTATATGTATCGGGTGACGCATATGTTGACCACCCGGGTTTTGCGCACGCGGTGGTCTGCCGACTTTTGGAAAGTCTCGGTTATACCGTCGGCATAATCGCACAGCCCGATTGGCACACCTGTGACGATTTTAAAGAATTCGGCGAGCCGCGACTCGGCTTTCTTGTCGGCGCGGGGAATATCGATTCTATGGTGAATCATTACACCGCCGCAAAAAAACGCCGCAACACCGATTTATACTCGCCCGGCGGCAAGTCGGGCAAGCGTCCCGACAGGGCGACAATCGTATATTGCAACCGAATAAGAGAAGCTTTCGGAAATTCCGTGCCGATTATCATCGGAGGAATCGAAGCAAGCCTGAGACGTTTTGCGCACTATGATTATTGGTCGAACAAGGTTCGGCGCAGTATCCTAATCGACAGCGGTGCAGACCTTTTGATTTACGGCATGGGCGAGCATCAGACCGCTGAGATTGCCGAACTTTTAAACCTCGGGGTATCGGTTCACGATATAAAATCGGTCAGAGGTACGGTATATAAAGAGGGCGATTGCTCACAACTGCCGCCCGATGCGGTTATCGTTGATGACTATGACGCGGTATCGGGCGACAAGGTCGCCTATGCAAGGGCAACCGCCGCACAATATGCCGAACAGGACGCGGTGAGAGGCAAAACAATAGTCCAGCGTGACCGTGACAAGTGGATAGTACAAAATCCGCCTGCCTTTCCTTTGACGGCGGACGAGATGGACAGGGTTTATGAACTTCCGTATATGCGCGATTATCACCCGTCATACAAAAAGTTCGGCGGCGTTCCCGCAATCGAGGAGGTAAAATTTTCGATAACATCATCGCGCGGCTGTTTTGGCGCGTGCAGCTTTTGCGCTCTGACATTCCACCAGGGTCGAACGATTTCGGCGCGGAGTCACGATTCGATTATCCGCGAGGCAAAGGCTATTACCCGTCTTTCGGGGTTTAAGGGTTATATCCACGATGTCGGCGGCCCGACCGCAAACTTTCGCGCGCCGTCATGTGAGGGACAGCTCATACACGGCGTATGCAAAAATCGGCAATGCCTTTTTCCAAATCCGTGCAAGAATATGAATATTTCGCACCGCGACTATCTCGAGCTGCTTAAAAAGCTCAGAAAGATTCCGAATATAAAGCGTGTGTTTATCCGCTCGGGAATCAGGTATGACTATCTCTTTTATGACAAAGACGATCAGTTTTTCTATGAGCTTTGCAAGCATCACATAAGCGGACAGCTTAAAGTCGCGCCCGAACACATATCGGACAACGTCTTAAAGTATATGGGAAAGCCCTCGGCGGATGTATATGACGGATTTTGCCGCAAGTATGAACGGATAAACAAAGAACTCGGCAAGGCACAATTTGTCGTACCATATCTTATGTCATCACACCCCGGCAGCAAACTCGCGGACGCGATTGCTCTTGCCGAATACCTGCGTGACCACAGGCTTAACCCCGAACAGGTTCAAGACTTTTATCCCACCCCGGGAAGTCTTTCGACCTGTATGTATTATACGGGCATCGATCCGAGGACAATGGAGAGTGTTTACGTTCCCGATTCATACGAAGAAAAACAGATGCAGCGCGCGCTTTTGCAATACAAGCGCCCCGAAAATTACGAAAAGGTTTATACCGCGCTTGTTCGTGCGAACAGACGCGATTTAATAGGCAGCGGCGCAAAATGTCTTATTCCCGACAGACCGCCGCGGACAAATACAAACAAACACAAAAACAACGGAAAAACAAAACCGAGAGGAGATTTTAAAAATGGCAAAAATTTTGAGCGGAAAGACGGTTTCCGCAAGGGTAAAACAAGAACTGAAAATCGAGGCGGAAAACCTGACAAAAGCAGGAACAAAACCGGGTCTCGCCGTGGTAATAGTCGGTGATGATTCCGCGTCAAAAGTGTATGTCGCAAATAAAGAAAAGGCGTGTGCCGAACTCGGAATATATTCCGAAAAATACGCACTTTCCGCCGACACAACCGAGGATGAGCTTTTGAATTTGATAAAAAAACTGAACGCCGATGATAAAATTCACGGAATATTGGTACAGCTCCCTCTGCCGAAACATCTTGACGACAAGACAATCATAAATAACATACTGCCGTCCAAAGACGTGGATGCTTTTCACCCGACAAACGTTGGTCGGATTATGATAGGTGACTTTGACTTTGTTCCGTGTACCCCGGCCGGCATTATGGAACTTATACACGAGAGTGGCGTTGAGGTCGGCGGCAAGGAATGCGTTGTCATAGGCAGAAGCAATATTGTCGGAAAACCGATGTCAATGCTTTTGCTGCACGAAAACGGAACAGTCACCGTATGCCATTCAAAAACAGCGGACTTAAAAGCACAGACGCGCCGCGCCGATATTTTGGTTGCCGCGGTCGGTATTCCGAAATTCGTCAAAGCGGATATGGTAAAGCCCGGGGCGGTTGTGATAGATGTCGGCATGGACAGAGATGAAAACGGAAAACTTTGCGGCGATGTTGATTTTGACGAGGTCGAAAAGGTCGCATCGGCAATAACGCCCGTTCCGGGCGGCGTAGGTCCGATGACAATTGCGATGCTTATGCGCAACACGATAACGGCGGCAAAGCGTGCACACGAAAACAAAGCGAAATAAGGAGCAAAGTATGACAAATTGCGAGGAATGTATAAACTATTATTATGACGAGGAATACGAATGCAATTCGTGTATGATGAACCTTGACGAGGATGAAATGTATCGGTTTGTAAAGGGCAGCTTTTCGGATTGCCCCTATTATCGCCGAGGTGACGATTATACAATCGTCCGTAAACAGAATTAAAATTTGTGCGGAAATTCGAGCAAGCAAGGCGAGCGTTGACGATGTAGTGCCTTGTAACAATTTAAGCTTTACAATTACACCTCATCCGAGCGGCTATGCCGCCCACCTTCCCCTCAAGGGGAAGGCATTGTTCCTTTTAGGCTCCCCCTGAGGGGGAGCTGTCACCGTTAGGTGACTGAGGAGGTGTAAATTGTTTTAAAATCGTTAATAAATATACGTGTAAAGTTTTAAATGAAACAAGGCAGTAGGGGCGGGCGTCCCCGACCGCCCCCACGGCATTCACAAACGGAATATATGTTATTCGAATTACAAAAATATAAAATCAAAATAATTTTTTACAACGCCGCCGCGGTAGGCACGGCGGAACAGGGGACGGCGATTAATTTAATAAAATTATTTTGATTTGCCGTTTTCGATAAATTACGCGTTATTCAGTATAATTTATCGACATTTGTTTATTCGGTATGCCGCATATTTTTTATTCAAAAGGTTTAAAAAGATTTAATCTCAAGGCGTTTGACACAACACAAAAACTCGACAGGCTCATCGCCGCCGCTCCGAACATCGGATTCAGAGTAAGCCCGAGTCCGACAAAGCACCCTGCCGCAAGCGGGATTCCTATAATATTATATATAAACGCCCAAAACAGGTTTTCATGTATGTTTCTGAGCGCTGCACGGCTCAGTTTTATCGCACCGCAAACATCGGTCAGATGGCTTTTTACAAGCACAACGTCCGCCGCGTCAACCGCAACATCCGCTCCGGCACCTATGGCTATGCCCACATCGGCTCGGGTAAGCGCCGGTGCATCATTGATTCCGTCACCAACCATAGCAACGCTTCCGCCGCGCCTTAGCTTTCGGATAACAGCCTCTTTGCCGTCGGGCAATACCCCTGCTATTACCTCGTCAACCCCGGCTTGTTTGCCTATCGCGTTCGCCGTCCTTTTGTTGTCACCGGTCAGCATTATAACCCTTATCCCCATTTTTTTAAGTTCGGCAATAGCACGTCCGCTCTCGCTCTTTATAGTGTCCGCAACCGCAATTATTCCGACAACCTCATCGTCACGCGCAAAAAGCAGCGGCGTTTTTCCCTGTTCCGCAAGGCTTTCGCACTTTATCCTAAGCTCGGACGGCAATTTCGTTTTTTCGTCTATAAACTTCTCACTTCCGCCGATTACGGTCTTTCCTCCGATTTTCGCCGTCAGACCGTTGCCGGGCATAATTTCAAAGTCCTCTGCCGATTCTGCCAAAACTCCGTCTTGTTCGCCTTTTTGCATAATCGCCTTTGCGAGCGGATGCTCGCTCTTTTTTTCAAGAGATACCGCAAGCCTTATCAAATCACTCTCGGCGTTTCCGCCAAACGGAATCACATCAGTTACCTTAGGTTCGCCCTCTGTTATCGTGCCTGTTTTGTCAAGCGCAACAACCTTGACTTTTCCGCAATTTTCAAGCGCTGCCGCAGTCTTAAAGAGTATGCCCGACCGCGCGCCGACACCGTTGCCGACCATAACGGCAACGGGTGTGGCAAGCCCGAGCGCACACGGACAGCTTATGACGAGAACGGAGATTCCGCGCGCAAGCGCATATGCGAATTCACGCCCGATAAGCATCCAAATTATAATCGTCAATATCGATATTGAGATGACAATCGGCACAAATACCCCCGAAACCTTATCGGCAATCTTGGCAATCGGGGCTTTTGTCGCCGCCGCGTCACTCACCATTTTTATTATCTGAGATAACGTTGTATCAACACCGACACGTGTTGCTCTGCACTTTAAAAATCCCGATTGGTTTGTTGTTGCCGCCGACACCGAATCCCCGACAGCCTTGTCAACGGGAACGCTCTCACCGGTCAGCGCCGCCTCGTTCACCGCACTTGACCCCTCTAAAACAACGCCGTCAACGGGAATATTCTCACCGGGGCGGACAACAAAAACATCGTCTGTCTTTACCTGTGCAACGGGAACGGTCACCTCTTTGCCGTCACGAACCAAAACCGCGGTTTGCGGCGCAAGTTTCATAAGGCTTTTGAGGGCATCCGTCGTCTTGCCCTTTGACTTTGCCTCAAGCATCTTTCCGACAGTGATAAGCGTTAAAATCATTGCCGCCGATTCAAAATAAAACTCGTCCATATACATCATTACGGCGTGCACATCACCCGATACCTGCGCCCACGTCATAGCAAAAAGCGCATAAACGCTCCAGCCGTAAGACGCCGCCGAACCGAGCGCAACCAACGTATCCATGTTCGGCGCACGATGCCAAAGGCTTGTAAAACCGCTTATGAAAAACTGTTGATTTATAACCATTATCGCGGTTGTCAAAAGCAGCTGTATAAGCCCCATAGCAACGTGATTGTTCTCAATCGATTTCGGCAAGGGAAAGCCGAACATCATATGTCCCATCGAAAAATACATCAGGACAACCAAAAGCACAACCGATGAAATAAGCCTTTTTTTGAGTTTCGGCGTAACCGTGTCCGCAAGAGTGTCATCGGCGGATTTTGATTCCGCTTTATCATCGCCTTTGAGTGACGCGCCATAGCCTGCCGCCTTAACCGCTTTTATTATCGCGCCGCTGTCCGCCGTCCCCTCAACGCCCATTGAGTTCGTCAAAAGGCTTACCGAACAGGACGTTACGCCCTCTACCTTTGACACCGCCTTTTCGACCCTTGCGGAACACGCCACACAGTTCATACCCGTAACATTATATTGTGTCATATCAAAAACCTCACTTTCTCAATCGCCGCATAATATCACTTTTGATATTTTTCGTCATATACCTGTTTTTCCCCAAATTTATGACTTCTATTTCATTAATTTTTGAATTGTCGTGACAAGCTCGTCAACAACCGAATCATCACCGTTTTTAATATCGCGGACAACACAGGTGTGTATGTGATTCGCCAAAATTTCTTTGTTAAAGGCGTTGATTGCCGCGCTGACCGCCGCGGATTGAATCAAAATATCGTTGCAATAACAATCACGCTCAATCATCGATTGAATTCCGCGAATCTGACCCTCAATGCGCTTTAGCCTGTTTTGCATCTTCTTTTTTTGCTCATCGGTGCGCAAGGTTCGCTTTTCGCCCGAGCAACAGTACTTTTTCTCGCTCATTTATATCACCGTCCCGTTATTTTAAATTATGAAAGTATTTTAAACGTAAAATACCCCTTATGGGTATAATTATATACCTATACGGGGTATTTGTCAAGGGGGTATTTGAAACAATTCACATCTTTTTCAAAAAGCCTGCCGTCCAAAGCCTTTTTAAAATTGCCTTTGCCTATGAATTATTGATTTCTTTTTCATCCTCATTTTTATTTATACCGCTTTTGAAATTTCTCCGCCGAATCGATTTAACTCTATATTTCTCGTATAATTCAATTATGCAAAATATTATAGTTACCAAAAAAGTACACCAAGGACTATTCTCAAAAATGATTATAATGATAAAATAGATAATGATACCAATAATGATACCTATATCTATATTTATATGTGAATCTTTATCTTTATCTATATTTATATGTGAATCATTATCTCTTATCTCATCTTTATTATACAGAGTGTTTTCATATTTTAAATCAAAAACATTCTCACCGCTGATTTTTGCACCGACCTTTAATATACCCGTATTTGAGTCACACTTTATTTTAACACATCTGTCGCTCGGATTTGAACTCTTTCCGTAAGATTTATAAATACATTCCTCTGTACACCGTTTTCCCGCGGGGGCATAAATTCTTACGGTTATATTCCATACTTCTTTTTTAAAATTCTCGCCTATCACGCGATAAATTAAATACCAATCCTTGCCGTCCGTTTTTACCACGTTTTTTAAAACATATGATATTTCATATGTGCGCTCGACCTCACTGCTGCTTTTAAAGCACGAAATTGTTATTGTATGCGAATTATTTTCAACCGTATATGTATTATCATCCTTTTTGTTTGTCTCTCCCTCTTTACATCTTTTTCCGTCGATTTTGACCGAAAAACCATAAACAATTCCAAAGGATTCGTTTCCCTTGGATATTTTATAAATATCCTTGCAAAAGCTCGTGGCTGTCCCCGTTTCGTATTTAACCTTCCACTTTTCCGTTACTTTTGCCGAACCGTCCTCATTCATTCTTATGTCAAAGTCCGCGCTTTTAATTGAATATTCATTTGTGTCGTCTGTTGCAAAACAGGTTTCAAAACACCCCAAAGCCATACAAAGCGCAAAAAACATCATCGCCGCAAAAGCACAAATTCGCCTGTTCATATTAACCCCTCCCTTTTTAATTTTATCCCTTTTCTTTATATCGCACAACGGTGCGCCGTTCAACATCGATTCTCGTATCATCATCAATATCAAAATCATTCGGATCATCGGTGTCCCAATCCGACCAGTCCGTCCAGTCGCCCCACCACTGATAATAATAGAGCCAACCGATTTTTCTGTAGCGATACATCGTATATTCGCCGCCGCTCTCATCCATTACATAATACCGATAACAACCGTTCGAACAGCGGTTTAGCTCTCCGTCCGAATTATACGTCACATATCCGCCCTGTCCGTCGGGCGCGGCAGGCAGCATATAATCAAACCATCCAATATCGTGGCGTATACATTGGTCGTGAAATTTATAATCCGCCGTCATATACCTGTTATTCACATCATCGATTGCACCGGTGCAATAGTGCGCAAATTTATACCGCTTTGGCTCATACTCGGTTTTTGTTTCAACCTCACGTGAGCTGCTTTCGCTTACGCTCTCTCTTTGCCAATCGCTCCATTCGCCGTAAATTTTCTCTTCTTTAATCGGCCAATGTCCGAGATATACTCCGTCCTCGCTCGTCTTATATTCTCTCCTGCACGTTCGGTATCTGTATTCATCTCTTTTTTCGATATAATACAAATCATCGTCAACGTCATTCGGCAGCTCGTCCGTCCACGCCGACCATTTGAACTCTTTCGGCTCTATATCGACCGTGCTTGTACGCTCTGTCCAATCGACATCGCACCCCAAGCCCTCGGCAACCGCCCTGACGGGAACGAGTGTTCTTGCCGACACGACAATCGGTGCGGTATCAAGGGTGATTTTTTTGTTATTGACATACATCGTCTTGCTGTTCACCGTCACCTTAACCGTGCGGTCGCCCTTTTTGCCCGTTGCCGTCTGTTCAGAATCGTTCCAGCTCACGTCCGCGCCAAGCTCCTCAAAAATCTTGCGCATCGGAACCATTGTCCTGTCATTGTACAAAATCGGCTCGCGGTCGAACCTTATTCTCTCGCCCGAAATCCTTACCGTTATATCATCATACGGCTCGCGGATGTATATCGGCACTTCTTTTGTAAGGGTCTCACCGTCACTGAACGAAGTTATTGCCTTTAGGGTATGCCGCCCGCCGCCGAAATCCGACGCATCTATATATTCCATATACGGAATATCGCTTGACTGTCCGACATACTCGCCGTCTATAAAATACACGGTCGATTTTGGTTCCGCTCCGAATTTGCGCGCATAGCACGCAACGGGAAAGATACTCTCAACCGTCTCGCTGCCCTCGAATCGGCGATAATTCATATCCGTTTCGCCGTTATAGCTGCCCTGTATGAACCGCGACCCCTTTGTCATATTCAAAAACTCGTTTTGCATCTCTGAATTTTCCGAAAGCCGATAATCATACTTTTCATCAGGCGAATCAACATACCAGTCAAAGTATGCCATAAGCTTTACCTGGGGATAGACCATTGGGATATAACCCAAGTATTGTTTAAGCCTTGTCAAGGCGAAATCGGACATACTCTCGCCTGTCTTGACAAGAGTGTGACCGCTTCCGAATTCAGATAACATTATCGGCTTGCGGTTGCCGTAAGTTTCGACAATCTTTTGTATTGCCCTCACGGGTTCAGAGCTGTCACCGGCTTTAAACGCAATCTGTGAGTTCCACGGCTGAGTCTTATCGCCCCGAAAATATTTATGCGCATATGACGAGATTCCCACCCAATCGACATATTCATCACCCGGGTAATAATCGTCCGTGTTTATATACCAGTTCGACACCTGGTTCGTACTCCGATTTAAGCCCCCAAAATTCCGAGGGAAACTCATACGCGAACACGCAAGGCACAGCACCGCACACAACCGCTATGCAAATAAAAAGACTTATTATTTTCTTCATATAAACCTCCTGTATCTCTATATGTTTATACACGCAAGAATCGATTTTGTTACACTTTTTCGAAAAAACTTTAAAATTTTTAAAATTTTTTGTCTTTCCGCCGTTTTTTGAAATATCCGTCCTCTTTCATAAGCTGTTCGAACGTTCCTTCTTCTTCAATCTTTCCGTTGTTTAAAACAATTATCCTGTCGCACCCGATAACCGTGCTTAACCAGTGTGCGATAACAACACGGGTTTATCATCATATCCGAACCTTATGTTATTGAGTTCAATTTCACCGCTCAAATCCCCCGGTATTTCCATTCTGTCCTCAAATTCGGGAACGTTTTCGAGAACAGGCTTAATCCGCTCGTACCGCGGCTTTAGCGATGTGAAAAGCTCCGCCTTATCCGCAAGGCTCATAACCGATGCCGAAAACATTCCGAAAAGCGATACGAACGCCATAAACGTACCAACCGAAATTTCGGGCGACTTAATCATAATTCCGTATAACACCACAGTAAATACGCCGTCGGCAAGGACGGAAAGCGCCGCCGACCGCAAGTATAATTATCGATGTCACCGCCGACATTACCTGCGGAATAACGGTTATCACCTGTTGAAAGCGGTTCGTTTTTTGTTCCGCCGATATGTTTCTTGCAAAATATCCCAAAATTCGGGTCGCGTATTCGTTTTCCGCACCCGACGCCTTTAACGTTGAGATAATGTTAAGCCCCGAACACAGCGCACCCGTCAGCTTTCCGTTATCCTGACGCGTTTTCATCGAAATATCCGACAGATATTGTGACCCGAGCTTTAGCGTGAGCGCCGAAACCGCCGCCGAGCACAGCACGATTAACGTTAAAATCGGGCTGTATAAAATCATAAGTGTCAGATAAAAGACGCTTATGATTAAATTCAAAACACTTTCGGCAAGCTCGCCGCTCAAAAAGTTGTTGACATTGTTATTATTCTCAACTCTGTCCGCCAAATCGCCGGCATAACGCTGTTCAAAAAACGAAATCGGCAGTCTCAAAAGATGCGAAACAAATTCATATGCGGATTGTAAAATCATCTTGTTTTGAAGGCATATCAAAACGCGTCCCCGATAAAAGTTTAAAAACACCTTTATCATAACAAAGGTCACCATAAAAACTATTGCGGTGTTTAGCCGCCGCATATCCGCATTTGTGTTCATATTATCGAGAATAAACCGAGTCGCCGCGGGAATCGCCAACCCCGGTATAACCAACAAAAGACCGATTAAAAGCAGCTTTAATACCGTGCCGCCCCGACCCGAAAGCCTGTCTTTCATAAACCCGAATACGGTGTTGTTTTCAGGCTGTCTTTCAAATTTATCCGTTGGCTTAAAAGTCAAGACTATTCCCGTGAACGCCTCGTCAAGCTCATCGAGCGAAAGCCTGCGCCTGCCTTGCGCAGGATCGTTTATGTACGCATATCCTCTCTTTATCCCCTCGAATACGACAAAATGGTTAAAGTTCCAGTGGATAATGCACGGCGGCTCTGTCTTTATGAGCGAACCCGTTTCCTTTCTGTAACCGTGACATTCCAAGCCGTATTTTTTTGCACAGCGCATAAGATTCCCTGCGTTACATCCGTCACGCGAAACGCCCGTTTCTATTCTCATTTTCTCCGAACTCATATACCTTCCGAAATACCCGAAAATCATCGCAAGTGATGCCGCGCCGCATTCCGTGGCTTCCATCTGATAGACGGTCGGGGTCTTTACATATCTTTCTCTCACGTTATGCCGCCTTTCCGTATAGAATTGCAGCAATGATTAACAATATCATCCCGACAATAACAAGCCACCGCCCCGGGCGCAATATTTCAACGGGCTTGTCGAGCTGTTCGGGTGACGAAAGTCTCTCTATCGCTGTCTTTCTGTAAATATTCTTCATCTCAATCACCGCTCCCCCAGCCTTTTTTCGCCATATATGACCCGATTTTTTTGAGCGAACGCGTAATTATGACCCTGACATTGACGGGGGATATATTCATAATTTTTGCAATCTCTTCGGACTGTTTACCGCCGAAAATTTAAGAATGAGAACCATTTGATTTCTCTCGGGAAGCTCTGTTATCGCCGAGGACAAGACGTTTCGGCAATCCTCGAGATATACCGCGTCACAGATAGCGTCACCCGTTGTGAACTTATCCGTTTCCTGCAGGATATTTTCATAAAATGCGTCAAGCGAAATATCGCTTTTCTTTGCACGGTAATAATTTTTGAGTTTATTGTTGACGATGACATAAAGCCATGTTCCGACCGAGCTTTTCTCGGGGTCATAGCTGTCGAAATATTTATAACACGCACAAAAAATATCCGCGGTCAGGTCTTGGCTCTCTTCTATATGATTCACTCTTTTAAATATGTACCAATACACACGGTCATAATATTTGGTATAAAAACTTTCGAACACAGCGTCGCGCGAATCACCGCCGCCACCGCTTGAAACAAATAAATCATCATCGGCACTCTCGCTTTTGAACTCAAAAAAGTCATCCGCCGTGATGTCCGTATCATTGAACATTTCTTCAAAAACATTATTTAGTAAGCTATCATTTATATTTTGTGTTATTTGCATATTGTCCGCGCACCCCTTATCTCCCGTATGTTACTAATGATTAATCAGCCATATCAGACGAATAATCCGACCGTTTTTAATCATCAATATGCTTTTGTTTAATTTCCCTGAATGCCCTCCCTGTGATAACCATAAAACAGATTGTGTCTTATCCCCGGTTAAATCAGAACAGACTATCAAACATATGATTTTTGAATAAACAAACAAATTTATGAAATTCAAAAATTATTAACTTATTCAAAAGCCTTGCTATCAAACATAACTAATATTATGTGACGCAAAATATAATATTCATATAGATTTACTAACAGTATAACACATCATATTACATATGTCAATATTTTTTAACAATTTATTACTAATTTTTTGCCAAATTATTTCTTTATGGAAAAAACAGATACAAAAAAAGCATTTGTGATTTAACACAAACGCCCAGCAATGTCAACAAACCGTATTTCACGAAAAATTTCATCTTGATTATATCGCCGTCCCCCGGTTCCGCCATGCCTGCCGCGGCGGCAAAGAAATGAAATTTTTCGTGGATTTACAGTACTTTGGGCAAGATATTGTTACATTGCCTTAAATAACTTTTTCTGCAGCTTGAAGCAATTTGTGATTTAACACAAACGCTTTTTATTTTATTCACCGTCCGTTTTATCGACGCGTGAATCAGTATTTCGTTTTTCTGTCGGTGCGAAATCGGACGCTTTTTTTGCAGCTTTTGCTCCCCTTTTATCGAATTTTTTATATCCGCCGCGTCTTTCGCCTTTGCCGCCGCCTTTTTCCGACTTTTCGGCATTTTGTTCCGCATCGTTGCCGCGGTTTTTGTTATTTCGAACCGAACGGCGATTTTTATTCTTGCGCTGACCTTTATTTTTATTCGGACGTGCGCCGCCGTCACTCTTGCCGACTTTGCCGTCAGGCTCGGCGGATATGATTTCGCCGCTTTCTTCGTTCATAAGCGCCGCGAGTTCCTCTGACATTTCGACGAGTTCATCTTTTTCCTCTGCGGCGGCGTTATTATACCGTCCGCCCTTTGTCTTTATATCCTCAACCTTGTACATTCCGTAACGCGTAATGTCACCGTCATCAAACTTGACCCTTACCTCGCCTTTGAGCGTGGCAACGTCAACGATAATGCCGCGCCCGTCGGGCGTATCGGCAACCGTACCCTTTGACGGAAGTCTTTTGAGCATATCTTCATACGCATTCTGTTCGTATTGCAGACAGCACATAAGCCGTCCGCACACACCCGAAATTTTGGTCGGGTTAAGCGACAAGCCTTGTTCTTTCGCCATTTTGATTGACACGGGCTTAAAATCATCGAGAAATGTTCCGCAGCACACATAACGTCCGCAAATTCCGAAACTTCCGAGCTGACGCGCCTCGTCACGCACGCCTATCTGTCTGAGTTCGATTCTTGTATGGAATATCCCTGCAAGAGACTTGACAAGTTCGCGGAAGTCGACTCTGCCGTCAGCCGTGAAATAGAACAAAATCTTGGAACTGTCAAACGTGTATTCGACATCAACAAGCTTCATCTTTAAACCGTGTTCCCTGATTTGTTCGTTCGCAATGATAAAGGCATCTTTTTCTTTCTCTTTGTTCGCCTTGACCTGTGCGAAATCTTCTTCCGTTGCTACTCTCAAAATGGGTTTGAGCGGAGCAACAACCTCGGAATCATCGATACTTTTGTTGCCGATTACTATGTGTCCCATCTCAACGCCGCGAGCCGTCTCGACAAGAACACTTGTTCCGACTTTAAGTTTTTGTCCTTTGGGGTCAAAATAATATACTTTTCCTGCGCTGTTAAAGCGCACTCCTGTAATTTCTACCATGTATTTCCTCCCAACATTCCATCGCCATACACTGTACCGCAACGGAATAGTTTGCATTTTTATCTATCGCAAGCGAATATTTTGTAACCGCATCACATAACGCAAGCGCCGACGACTTTGTTATCGCCCTCGAAAACTTTTGAACCTCGAGAGCCTTGTCCGCGTTTGTTATAAACTCGGGCGAACCCCCGAATTTTAAACGCATAACATCCTCAAACCATGTTGTTAAAATACCGCTTAAATCTTTAAACCACGCATTGTTCTTTTTTAAAAACACAATCAGGTCATAAAGAGGTTTCTTTCGGCTTTCAAGACACGCGATAAGTTTTTGTATCAGCTCGTCTCTGAGCCGCGGTATGCTGTCATCGTTTTCAAGAGCCAGAGCCTTTCCGATACTTCCTCCGCTTATTATCGAAAGAACCTCGGCACGTTTTTTGTCCGCCATACCGTTGTCAATCAGGTATTTTTCAACCTGTTCGCGCGCGAGCGGCGATATGCGAACAAGCATTGCACGCGAACGGATTGTCTGCAAAAGGCTGTTGGCGTTTTTAACAATCAGAATTATTGTGCAATACTCGGGCGGTTCTTCGAAAACTTTAAGCAGGCTGTTCTGTGCCGGTATACCCATAAAATCGGCATCGGGTATGATATATACCTTTCTTTCGGCAAGATACGGCCTTGTATAAACATCGGTTTTTATCTCTCTGACCGCGCTTATCGAAAGCCCGGGCGTTTTCTTTTTGGCATCGCCGAATCGGGCGGGCGTGGCAATCGTTATATCCGGGCTATTCTCAATATCGCGGCTGCCACCCGTTATCTTTGCAGCGAAAGCCTTTGCCAGCGAGAGCCGCCCTATACCTTGTTCGCCCTCGAATATATACGCATGGCTGACGGTGCCGCCGACAACCGCACCGCTTAAAATCGCTTTGACCTTTTCGTGGCCGATTACATTCTCCATTTCGCACCGTCACCCACTTTCAACATCTCGTTATCAAATATCAAATATATTAAAACTTGATACCGTTTCTTATATACTCAACCAAATCGCTGATTTTAACTCTTTCCTGTTCCATCGAATCCCGATGACGAACGGTAACACATTTATCTTCTTCCGAATCAAAGTCGTATGTTATACAATACGGCGTTCCTATCTCGTCCTGTCTGCGATAACGCTTTCCGATGCTTCCCGATTCGTCATATTCGCACATAAACTCTGACGCAAGGTTTGAATAAACCTCTCTCGCCTTATCCGAAAGCTTTTTGGAAAGCGGCAGAACCGCCGCCTTTATCGGCGCAAGCGCAGGATGCAGGTGCATAACCGTGCGAACGTCATTCTTTTCGGGGTCAACGACTTCTTCATCATACGCCTCAACCAAGAAAGCTAAAGCAACGCGGTCTGCGCCGAGCGACGGCTCGATGCAGTACGGAATATACTTCTCGCCGCTTTCGGGGTCGGTGTATTCCATCTTTTCACCGCTGAACTCGCTGTGCTGTTTCAGGTCAAAATCGGTTCTGTCGGCAATTCCCCACAGCTCGCCCCAGCCGAACGGGAACAAGAATTCAATATCGGTTGTTGCGTTACTGTAATGCGAAAGTTCTTCTTTTTCGTGGTCTCGAAGTCTGAAATCTTCCTCTTTTATGCCGAGCGACAACAAGAAGTTCTTACAATAATCTTTCCAATATGCGAACCATTCCAAATCGGTTCCGGGTTTACAGAAAAATTCGAGTTCCATCTGTTCGAACTCACGTGTTCTGAACGTAAAGTTACCCGGGGTAATCTCGTTTCTGAACGACTTTCCGACCTGTCCGATTCCGAACGGAATCTTTTTTCTCGATGTACGCTGTACGCTCTTGAAATTAACAAATATACCCTGTGCGGTTTCGGGGCGCAGGAATATCTCGTTTTTGCTGTCCTCGGTTACGCCCTGGAATGTCTTGAACATAAGGTTGAACTTACGGATGTCGGTAAAATTGTGCTTTCCGCATTCGGGACAGGAGATATTGTTGTCCTCGATATACTGCATCATCTTTTCATCAGACCAGCCATCTGCCGAAACGCCTGCCGCGTCCTCGATAAGCTTGTCCGCACGGAAGCGCGCCTTACACTCTTTACAATCCATAAGAGGGTCGGAAAAACCGCCGACATGACCCGATGCAACCCATGTTTTGGGGTTCATAAGGATTGCCGCGTCAAGACCCACGTTATAGGGGCTTTCCTGTATAAACTTCTTCCACCACGCGCGCTTTACGTTATTCTTAAATTCAACGCCGAGAGGACCGTAATCCCAAGTGTTTGCAAGTCCGCCGTATATCTCCGAACCCGGGTAAATAAAACCTCTGCCTTTACACAGCGCAACGATTTTTTCCATTGTTTTTTCTGTATTTTTCATTTTTTTCAACCTTTCTTAAAGTTAGTTTTATCTTATAATATTGATTAAACCGTTCTAAATAAGTTTTGAGATACGGTGTATAAAAATCGCAACCTCGACACGGCTCGCATAACCCTTGGGGTTCAGCGTTCCGTCACCATAGCCGCCCATAAGTCCCGCATTAATGCACGCCGCAAGCGGCTCTCTTGCGTAAAAGTATATATCGTCTTTATCCGTAAAGTTGTTGAGCACCGTTGTGTTCGGGATAGAAGTCAGCTTGCCCTCTTTGCTCAAAACGCGGTACGCAAGGCTCGCCATATCCTCACGGGTTATCTTTGCATCGGGGTCAAAACAGTTTCCGCCGACACCGCTCGCTATACCGAGGGCTTTCGCCATACCGATTTCGTTATAATAATACTTGCCCGGATATACATCGTCAAAGTTATCGGTGAATTCAGCCGTCTTGTTCAAAACTCTGAGCAGCAAGACCGTATTGTCAGCACGTGTAATTTTTGCATCGGGGTCAAATTCGGTTTCGCTTCTGCCCTTGATAATGCCTTTTGCCGCAAGCTCGTTTACCGAATCCATCGCCCACCAATAATCATTCATATCGGTGAATTTATTCTTATATTCGCCGCTGTTTTCGGACGGCTTGTCCGCACTCAATGACGAATCCTTATTCGAAACGTTTCCCGTTACGCCGCTCTCCTCCTCAAGCGCAGGTGGTGTATCCTGCGTTTGAGATGAGTTATCGTTTTGTCCGTCACCGTTGACGAGTATTGCTCCGCCCGGTGCCTCTGCCGCTTCGCTGTTTACCTCTTTCATCAAAGCGTAAATCGCATTGTTCTTTATGAAATTGTTATAGGTAAAGCAGCAATAACCGCTTATATTCGGGTTTGCCCGTCCGTTTAAGATATGCGTGCGCAGCTCGTTCACTCCGTTTTCGCCGCGCCATGCTTCGGTTGTACTCGATACGGTTCTGTATGCCGCCTCGCCTATGTAAAGGCGAACGCCCGTGCCCGCAACAACGTCCGACCACCAATCGCAAAGCACGCTGTAATCGGCAATTTTATAGCCTATGTTCCAATAAATCTGGGGCATAATATAATCAATCCAGCCGTTCTTGACCCAGCCGCGCGAATCGGCATAGATTGCTGTGTAAGAACCGCCGCCGTTGGTATCGCTGCCCTCTGCCATATCGCTCTTGTTCGCCCAGATACCTCTCGGGCTTATACCGAATTGGATGTTTGCCTTAATCGAGTGCAATCTCTCGTCCATTGTCTTGACAAGCTTATCGACATTTGAGCGTCTCCACGCCGCTTTATCGGGGTATTCATCTTTATAATACGCATATGTTCCGTCATCGTTATAACCGCCGTCGGGATAGAAATAATCGTCCATATGCAAGCCGTCAACGTCATAGTTTTGGACAATCTCTGCCGCTCCGTCAACGATAAGGTCTATTGACGCTTGGTCGCCCGGGTTATAATACATCTTGCCGTTTGAATCTTGGATAACAAGATTCGGGTTCAACACCGCGGGGTTTTGCTTTGCAAGATACGGATTGTCCGCCGATGTATTTGTGATTCGGTACGGATTTATCCAAGCGTGGAGCTGCATACCTCTCGCGTGTGCCTCTTCGACCGCGAATTGCAGGGGGTCAAAGCCGTCATTGGGCGCAAGGCCTTGCGTTCCCGTCAGATATTTTGACCACGGAAAGATGCTCGATTTATAAAGCGCGTCACCGCAGGGACGAACTTGAAAGAACACCGCGTTAAAGCCCATATCCTTACAGTTATCCAAAATATTTATCAAATCGTTTTTGAGAACGTTCGAGTCGGTGGTTTGCTGAGACGGATAGTCAATATTCGCCACGGTCGAAATCCACACACCTCTGAGTTCCTCATTGCCGTCGGCAAACGCCTTTGTTCCGTTCGGGGCATAAAACGCCGATGTCGAAAAAGCCGCACAAACGACCAGAATCAGCATCTTCATCAAGAACGAAAAACCTCCGTTCGCCTTTGTACCAAAGTTTTTATTCATACAAATCCTCACCCTTTCTAAAACTTGCGACAACGGCTTGTACCGCTGTCTGTTACAGTTTATGAACAAACTTTTTTGTTTAAAACCCGTATTATGTATTAATTTTAAAAAAATCAAAATATCAAGCAAATACCGACATAATCGACATTAAAATTCATCGCATATACTAAATCGGTATTTACTCAAAAACATAAACTGTCAACAGTATATCATATTTTTGTCCGAAATGCAAGTAATTTCGCATAATATCCGTCAAGTTGTATTCCAAAGTAAAAAACAATGCCGTTTTTCGGCGATTGATTGTCGGCATACACTAAACCGATTCGGCTGCCGGCACCCTAACCGAAAGAGAGTAACCCGAACCCGCCTGAAAAGGCATAATTTCGGCATCTTTTGG
>ERZ773192.104-NODE-104-length-97272-cov-13.885699_pt1 | contig 97272 bp, 108 predicted proteins | sample MGYA00581010_ERZ773192 | MGnify/ENA primary metagenome ERZ773192 (study PRJEB29015, sample SAMEA2737741) | human gut metagenome | biome: human gut; feature: human-associated habitat; material: faeces | place: China | collected 2012 ...
GCATCAGGGTTTCCCCCATTGTGCAATATTCCCCACTGCTGCCTCCCGTAGGAGTTTGGGCCGTGTCTCAGTCCCAATGTGGCCGTTCACCCTCTCAGGCCGGCTACTGATCGTCGCCTTGGTGGGCCGTTACCTCACCAACCAGCTAATCAGACGCGGGTCCATCTTGTACCACCGGAGTTTTTCACACTGCTTCATGCGAAGCTGTGCGCTTATGCGGTATTAGCAGTCGTTTCCAACTGTTGTCCCCCAGTACAAGGCAGGTTACCCACGCGTTACTCACCCGTCCGCCACTAAATTTACAATCGCTAGGCTTCATGTAAATTCCGTTCGACTTGCATGTGTTAGGCACGCCGCCAGCGTTCATCCTGAGCCAGGATCAAACTCTCATGTTTAAGTGTTTGATTTACTCAAGCTTTTGCTTGGCTAATCCTCGATTTACCTTGTTAGGTATTCGCTTTTGATCAAAGCATGTTTTGATCTTGAAAATCTTTTTTAAGATGTGATTCACATCTTTTATTAGAATTTTCAGGGTTGTTTTACTGTTCAATTATCAAGCTTCTCTCAAGCGTTCCCGCTTGTCTGTTGTTCGCTTGTCTTGCGCGACAACGATATATAATTTACCACGCGTTTCGACTTTTGTCAACACCTTTTTTGAAATTTTTTTATTTTTTTGTTTTTCTTCTGTTTTCTGCCCTGATATCATAGGACAAAGTCACCACGCATACTCTGTAAATAAGCATATTGCATCGCTCCTTATATGATGTGAAAGGATACTGCCATGAAACAGTTTATTTCATCTTTGGAACAGGGATCGCTTCTTCAATGTAGTCTTTTCGTATTGTCTGTGATCCTGATCTCCGGAATCTCAATTGCATATGGACAGACTAAATTAAAAAAAGAAGCTATGACAACCTCGCAGAACATCTCCGCTTCACCGGCTCCTTCTGCCACTTACAGTAAAAGCAGCAAAAAACTTCCTATATATTGCGTAGACACTTCTGATAAGAAGATTGCGCTCTCATTTGATGCCGCATGGGGGAACGAAGACACGAAAAAGATCATGGATATTTTGGATAAGCATAAGGTTCATGTCACCTTCTTTATGACAGGCGGCTGGGTGGAGTCTTACCCGGATGACGTCAAAATGATTGCCGGACACGGGCATGACCTCGGTAATCATAGCCAGAATCATAAGCAGATGTCAAAGCTTTCTCTGGAAGAATGTAAGCAGGAGATTCAGTCCGTCCATGACAAGGTAAAGGAGATTACCGGTAAAGAAATGATACTTTTCCGTCCGCCTTATGGTGATTATAATGATACGCTGATCACCGCCACGGAGGAATGCGGCTATCACGCGATCCAATGGGATGTAGATACATACCACGCAGTATGAAATAATTAAAGAGTTATAATAAAGCTTCGTTACTGTGCTTTGTTATAGTTCAGAATCGCCTGCACGATTCCTTTAGCGATATCATCCTTATGCTTCAGATAGAGAGCAGCATCATCTGGATCCGAAACGAAGCATACCTCAATCAAGATTGCCGGCTTGGTGGTGTGATTTAAAAAATACAAATTGGTATCAATCTTAACGCCACGGTTTGTGAATCCAATCTTAGATATCTGATTGCAGACTCTCTTTCCAAGATCTCCACGAACACCATCTTTACTACGAACAACAACTTCTGTTCCCATTGTCACAGAATCCTTCTTGCTCCTGTGTGTAAAACAGTTAAAGTGAATAGAAATATCAAGATCTCTCTGCAGGGAATTGCATTTTGCACAAATTTTCTTCAGGACATCCGTCTGGCTTGTCCCATTATTTACGGTGCAATTATATGCTTTGATCCCATTCTTTTTCAACAGAGCAACAACCTTTTTGGTGATAATGCGATCCTCTTTTGACTCGTCGATATAGTCTGATGCACCACAGGCAATCTTTCCCTGCGGATTATGTCCTCCGTGTACTGTTACAACTTTAATCTTACTCATAATCATCATCCTCTCTTTCTTCTTTAATTGATAATATTTCCTTGTCCCTCCACCGTGCCCTTCAGCACGGCAATGACCTTTGTCAAAAATGCCGGCACCTTCACTCCCATTCTCCCAGCGTTCTCCGTGATTGATAAGCATTCATTCAGGATGAACCACGCTGTAACCAGCGTAGAGAAGAACATCGTCATCGGCAGCGTAACTGATAATACCCCTGACAGCTTATAGATCAGGAAGTCCAGAATCATCGATGCTACGATCACAAGAATGTAACCGAACTTTTTGAAAATGCCTATCATTCCCTTCCTGCTACTCCAACCGAACTTTTCATCGTTCGGATGTTCCACCGCTTCCTTGGCACTGGCAGCCATGCCGGCGAGAAAATCAATGACCATCGCTGCAGCTACCGCCACCAGCATCCAGCCGAGCAAGCCGCACTTCGATGCAATTGCCGCCGTAATTGTTGACAGCCCGAGCTGGGCTGCATAAATTTGTAATTTGTCCATAATGTACCTTCCTTTCCGCCTCTTTAGGCATAAAAATAAGGAGCTAACGCTCCTTGTGCTATCTATTTATTCTTATTTTAAAATCAACGTTCCTAGCGATTTTGCTGGAATCACTAACGGAGTCTCAAGCACTGTTCGATCAATCATAATGAGACTCGCCGCCGCCTCTGTCATCCCTGTATTTTCATTTGCAGTGTTAGGTCCCTCTTTTGAATATGAGTTGTAAAGATATCCAGTGCAACAACAGATTTCATTAACCGTAACCTCTTCATCATTTGCATTGTACACTAAAAATTTAGAAACATATATTCCATCTTTTTGTACTTCGTTTGTGCCTGTAGTGTAAAGCCAAACATTTTGCAACCACGATTTTAACCAATAATCCTCTTCGCTTCCTGCATCATCTGAAGATCCGAAGTACACTACCTGCGCCGATGCGTTTGCACTGTCATCTCCATACATAAACGGATTACACTCAATTCGATTCGAATTATTAACGCCTGCGTTGCACGATAATCCCATTCGTTTGTACGGAAAAATATACCTGCTAACAAGATCACCGTTAAATTCTGATTCAATAGCCGATGTAACCGCTTGTCTTCCGCAAATTTTAAACTGGGCCCTGCCTTTTTTTCTTGCATTATAAGCTTTGCTGCTTCCATAGTTGCCGCGGTTCACGACAACTCCGTTTATCGTGACAGTATCCGTATCGAACCACTCGTCAACAAGCTTTCCTTGCGTGATAAAATCCCACGCTTTTTTCCCCATTTTAGTGAACATTGTATTACCTCCTTAATTTGTTAAATATATTTTTGTTTGATAAGCCGGATATGTTCTTGTTAAACTTTGTGCTTCAAACACGATCTCCGGACGGACATAGATTGATAAGGGTGGATGTGGATAGCTGTCCTCACCGCTTCCAGAAATATTTTCAATCTCCTCCGGCATATCTGACAACATCATTTGATCCGTTTTGCCGGTCTTGTTACGGATGGCATCGGCTACGGCTTGCAAGTCGTTCATTATGCTCATGTGATCAATCCCTCCTATCTGAAAATGACCTTTACGATGTGATCATTCACTCTCTTAATAACTCTGTAGCCTTTTTCTGAAGCGGTAGCAATACCACCTTCAGCTAAAGCACAAAAGCCATTCACTTTGCAGCTTCCATCATCCCTGACAGCAAGCACCCCCAGCATTCCGATAGCATCCCATTCAGCACGTTCTGACCGCTGTATGTAGTGAACATTTGGATCATATTCTTGATTTTGACGCCAGCGTGTTCCCGTCTTTTTGACCTTCTTTGTAATGTTTTCCCGCTTGCCATCACCATTTGTGATGATTTCCTTTTCCTCAACTTCATACTCAAATGTCTCGGCTATTCTAGATCCAAACTCGTCCAAAACATATCGCCCAAGCCATTCCTCATCACCGTTTCCAATTACTGATGGCCATGCACTAACGATACCAAGGACGAAATCACCGGGGCTTGCTATCTTTATCTTTTCACCATCGAGGGTTACAAAATAACCTCTTCTGTCCTCTGCATCCGTGTTTTCATCCAACCACTCATAAAACTCTGCATAGTCGCAGCCCTGTGTTGTATACGCCTGCTGTCCGAAGGGCTGTCCGTTGTCATTTACTCTAAAAGCATTTGATCGACCTGTCGGTGTACCGTTGCCAACCACAAATGCTGATCCGGTTCCGGTCCCCTGACTGGTAGATGCCGTAGCGGAGCTTGTCTTATTGAAATGTCCAACTGTACTCTGATAGTCAAGTGCTTGTGTCACATATCCACTTGCATGAGATCCAACACCGCTTGCGTTTGTTTGCATGCCTTCCGCATGGGAATGTTCCCCGGACGCATATGTGTTAAAGCCTTCGGCATGAGAATAATCACCGGTGGCATGTGTAGATTGACCTTCCGCATGCGCATAATTACCATCAGCTTCCGTTTCGCATCCTTCTGCATGTGAATAGCCTCCACTTGCGGTAGTTTTTTGACCTTCTGCATGAGAACCTATATCAGAAGCAACCGTTTCACTTCCTTCGGCATGTGAAAACGCTACTGAAGCAGTTGGGTTATACCCCTCTGCGGTCGAATATGCACCAACGGTTGATCCTAGTTTTCTACCCATCGACATACTTCCGGTAAATACCGGAGCATCCTTTTCTGCTTTCCCTTCGATTGCCGAATCAAGCTCTGACAACTTAATATCAAGAGTTTTTGTGCTATCTACAATCACACTTTTGATGTGTGCAATCGGATAAAACCTCTTTTTTAACCTGTCCTTTACCCATTTTATATCCATCAATCATCCCTCCTATTTGATGTAAATTTGTCCTGTTTCACCTGCGGCAATCGTCACTGGATTATCAAGAACTAAGCGTGCTAACATAATTGCATTACTGTTCGCAAGCTTTTCATCGACTGGCGCATAATTTCTATTAAAAGTAATCGCAACAAATGCACCCATCTCCTTAATCGTCACCTCTTCCGTATTCCAATTTTTAACACTTAATGTGATATAGCTGTCTGCTCTACCATTATTGGATACATCGCTTAAAACAACATTATCCAATCCACTTTTTAATGCGTAGTCATCATCTGATTCCGCTGTATCATCTGATCCAAAAAAGATCATCGTAGTACTAACATTACCTAATCTAGCTCTGCCACTAGTCGCATAACTGTACATAAAATCACTATTCGCTGAGGGCTTAGTTGTTAATTTTGTCATATACCTTCCAATAAAAGGAAAAAGATATAGAAGAAATGAATCTCGGTTATATTCATTGAAAAACACAGCATGACAATGATTCCAATCGCCGTCGTCCATGCGATAAGCCTGGATATATCTAGGACCTCCAGTTGCCTCGGTATTCTTTCCTAGCCAATCGGCATAAGTTAGAGTTGTTCCATCGGCTAGTACAATATCGCCTTTATAGTCTGTGAACTTACCCCCGTTTAAAAAATGATTCAAAATGTTCTTGCATGTTTTCGTTCTCATTATTCTACCTCCGTTACTGCTGTTCCGATATATAATCCATCTTCGTTTATAGTTATCTGTTCCTTTGTAGTCTCAAATCTTAGCACCGCCTGTACGCCCTCATATGGCGCCATTTCGCTACCCCCCCCCCCGAAATTTGGGCGATTTCTCCAGCCATTTCAGACAACGTCATACTGTCCGTTTTACCGGTCTTACAGCGTATCGCGTCTGCTATGGCTTGCAGGTCACTCATTATGCTCATTCAACATTTCCTCCATTTAAAATTTTGTTGTGGTGATCGCACCAACCGTTTCTGACAATTTCGAAACTTTTTCGTTCAACTGACTTATCATGGACAAAGGACTGTCAGGATCGTCCGCATCCCCAAAATCATCCGCATCTTCACATGTCACGACATCTGCAAAATCTGTTTCAATTTTTTCTTTCAGCTGCTGCACATCTTTATCTAATGCATACAATCCACTGCTCACGGTTGTTTCGACGTTCGCCGTTTCTGACACAATCAACTCGATGCGCAGTCTTCGTTCTTTTGTAACCACCTCATTTCCAGGATCGATATACTCCGCATCGGATCCGGAATTGTCGTAATAACACAATTTCTCGTTTCCGATAATTCCTATTTCCCGCAAGTAGAATCCTTTTTCAAAGGATTTATTCGTGTAATCGACCGATAATATAATCCGGTCATCTTTCCTCTCAACAGAAGCGATCGGAACTCTTGCCATCTCATGTGACAACTCTTCTTTCAGATTGAAAAGCTCACTCGTCACACCATCTCCAAGAGCTACATGCGTAAAGGAAAGACTGCCGGTGTCGGTTGCCTTGATCAATTCTGCCTTTCCATGTTTTGTCATGATTAAGCCATCAAAACTCATTTATTCATCATCTCCTTCATTATTGTAATGTCACCTTCTGTCAAGCATGCTGTAGAATAGGTATGTCCTGACATGGTTTGAGCTTTTGATACGGAGTCCAGCACGCTCCGTGCTCTTTTTACTTTCTTTAAGATCTCTGTACATTTTAATAATGCATTTGGTGACAGATCCACGTCTGTCGTGATGCGGAAATGGTACGGTGCGCCGCCATACTCATACCATGCTTCAAAAATCCCTTTTCCGAAAAGATCCGAAATCAACTGCGTGACTGCCGCTCTGGTTCCGGCAAGTCGATAAACATTCAATGTTCCTTTAATAATGGCAAGCTTCGTGTTATCATCAAGCGCGGAGTCATAATACGGTGCTTTAATGCACGCGGCAATAATTCCGTAAAACCTTGGATCAACAGAATCAAGGTCTGTCCACACCTGCAGCATATTCGATATCAACAACAGTTTTTTCATCTGTTTGTCAACCGCCGCTGATAAGGCATAACTCTCATCTGTCTGCAGATTCGGCGGCAGGGACAAGAACGTAGCTCCATTTTCACCCAGCTTCATAAACTTATCCCTCCAATCCGCCGTACGTCACTTTTTTCGAACTGCATATTGCAACTTGTGATTCACTGATCTTCTGATATGAAGGACTTACTATCTCAGCTCTCTCTGCCCCGGCACAGCGGATGTATTCAATCAGCGCTGCAGTATCAATAGCCCTCCCGATCTTACTTCCCTGATAGCTTATGTATGCGTCGACTGCATCTTCAATCATTTCACGCAACTCTTCCTCATTATCGCGTTTTGCGCGGTCTATATAATAAGTAAGTTCTAACTCATACTCTATCGGTTCCGGCGCATACAAGTTCACTTTGTCTGTGTCCGGAAAGTTTCCCAAATCATTCAGATACATTTTCACTTTATCCAAAAAAGTAGCGTTAGGAAGCTTCCCGTCGGTCAACAGGATATAAATATTCTCGGTAGCACTGCTATCCCCTAGGCTGACCACGGATACGTCTACAATGTCTGCACTATATGCCATCACCCAATATTCATAAGCTCCCGCCGGACCTGCTGTGGAATATGTTGACATCCAACTCAGTATATCCTGCATCAATTCTTCTCCCGAAATCCTCTCCGAACCTCCGGACGAGGTCGTTATGCTGCTTACGGATGAGATGTAAGGAATGGGATCCGCAATTACATTGATCTGCCCCGGCATATAATCATTGCCAACATCTCCGGCATCGCTACAGACTGCCGTTGTGATCACACTTGAATTTCCTGCTTTTAATATCACCTTTTGGATCGTTCCAAAGAATACATTATCTCCGGATGTTGCCCTTGTGCCGGCAGGAACTTCAACGTCAAATTCTAAAGGATCATTAACGGAAAACTCCAATTCCACAGAAGCTGCCTGCGCATCTGGAACACTGTAGCCAAAATTGGCACCCCAGTTTTCCAGGTCTTCGTCCTCCATCCATTTAAGAAAGTTTCGCCGGAACAAATAAGCGGCTCTTTCTTGAGCCTGATATAGCTGTCCGGCTATTACATTGATCAAGATTCGATCCCGGTCTCCGGCATAAAGAATCTTTTGACGACCTGTTCGTTCCTCATAAGCTGTTTCATAGTCCTCGACCATTTCATCAATAATTCCTTCAAGACTCACTCCAAGATCATCCAATAAATCCAGATCTGGGAGAGCTTGTACTTCTTCTATGCTATTCAACATTTCGCTCAATCACCACCTTCGGTATCAGTACACTATCCTCATTTTCAAAAGTAACACTTCTAACCACCGCCCGCTCCTCCCATTCCTCGATTTGATCAATCAATTCCGATTCCAGATGTGCCGCAGCATTGATCACATTTTTACCGGTGTAATTCGTGATCCCCATGTCCCGGCAAAAAGGAACCGTTCCACGAGTGCAGCTCGCTATCGTCCCTGCGTTTTCAACAATCTCTTCCATTTCTTCGTCTTTATCACCATCATAGCTGATCATCTCGTCCCTCCCTTCACTATTTAGGAATCTTTAATTTCCAGCCATTACGGATTGTTTCGCTAATGCTTTTTAATACATGAAACTGTGTTCCTTTTTTCTTATTTGCATCAAATATTTTTTTATATTTGGATCCATCTTTATACTTCTTTTTCGCAATCGCCCACAGTGTCGTGTCTTTCGGTGCTACATATACGGTATATGTCTTTTTTGCTTTGCTAAAAGCATCTCTCTTCGTCGACTGTTTCTTTGCCTTTCCGGATGTCTTTGTTTTTTTCTTCTTTTTCGATGCTTTCTTTTTTTTCGAATTACTTTTCAAAATTGGATACTCTTTAAAAGTCACCGCCGTTGAAACCATCAGAGGTTTTCCGTTCTTCGAAAACGACTGAAGATCATTCGATATATCTGTGATGATAAACTTATTTGCTCCGATCCGCTTTCCTCCAAGCACAAGCGGATAAGCTTTTGCGTTAAGACAATATTTCCGCAATTCCTCAATGATCATCATCGGAGACTGTAAAAGGTATGCACTGATGTAAATGGTCATCGTAAATTCATCAAGGTTATTTCCCGTGTACTCCAGCACCGGCTTCTTCCCGGCACGTTTGTGTTCTTCATAATTTGCGGAAGAGTTCCAATTTGCATCGCTGAACGATAAAATATCGGCTTTACCTTTTCTCTGCGCAGTATAAAATTGCACGTCACCAAAATGTCCAATCGTAGCCATCAATTCTCCCCCTTCTCATCAATTGCAACGTGCGGCGCATGTAAATGCAACGTCTCTGTATCCGGATCATAATGTATATATGCCTTTTCTGACAATTTTTTAAAATACACATTTTTTCCATACTTTTCCGGAAGATTTTCCGAAGAATACGGAACCCCGATGACAAAGCCCTGATCTGCGCCTGCGGAGTTTGTCTGGAAAATAACTGCTACCAGATCATTCACTTTTGGCATCTGATATTCGCCTGACAACATCGAGCAGTCCTGATAAACAGTATCTTCTTCGTCCGGAAATATGACATCGACGCTTCCGGTTTTATAGCTCACCGCCGAAACCAGCCCTATTCGAATCTCATTCATATCATTTTCCTCCAAATAAAAAAGCTACCTAATTTGGGTAGCTACAAGATGTGCCGTGATGGAGCATGTATATCGTCCATCCTTAGAATGCGTCACATTGTCGATAAAATATTTTCCATCGAGCTGTCCTGCACCTGTCAATTCAAAACATTCTGCCGCCTTATACTTCGGATCTCCTCGCAAATTTGTCAGTGTAAGCACTTGCACTTCTCTTAAATTTTTAAGCAGCTGCGCCTTCGCCTTCCTTTCCGCTTCTGCATGAGAGTCTGCGGAAGCCGACATAAATAACATTCGATTTCCTTTTTTGCCCGGCAGAACATATTTGTAAGTAACCGTCTTTTTCCCTTTCCCGGTATATTGCATCTTTACTCCGTCATACTTTGCCGATACATTCTTTTCGATGCTGTACGCTCCGGATTCTCCCAGATTGGCAACATCTATCGTATAACTTTTCTTTTTCTTCTCATATCTCGTCAGATCATAAATGACAAGCTTCTTATTGTAAACCTTCATCGCAAGACCATAATCATCACAGACTGAATATGCAAATTCCATGTCGCTTTTACCATCTTGAGATATTTCTTTTATGCTGTAATTATTTGCATCATAAACAAGCTTTAAGCCGGCTCTTTTTGCGATATCCACCATGATTCTCCTGACGGATGTTTTCTTATATGTCTTATTTCTTTGTGTCACATTAAAGCCTCTGTTGATCGGGATGCAAATGCCCTCCAGAACAAACACATCCGGCGGACCTCCGGCTGTAAACTTATCCACCTGAAATCTGCCGCAAAATACCGACCGGTTATCTCCAGCCCGATTCCAATCGGTGACGCGAATCCAGGTCTTCAAACTGTCTGAATGCTGCGGCAAATATCCTTTCTTTAACCAGACGCCATTCATGTTATTTAAAGATAATGATATTGTATCGGCAGAGCCGGAAGCATAATCTGTCCATGTGAATGATTCAAAAACCTTTTTTATTTCTTTCGTCGCATCAACATCGTTATATTTAACGAGAACACTACTCTTCCTCATCTAACTCCTCCTCGTCTTCTTCCAAATCGTCAGATGTATCATCTTCAATGTCTTCCATATCCCTCCAGTCCGGAACAATTTCATCTTCCGTTTCTTCTGAAACCGATAGCTCCGGACACCAGATCTGAACCCCCGCCTCAAATATCGTTACATCATTAAATTCCGGATTTGCTCGTAAAAGAACGGACATTTTATACTCATCACCATAAACCAGATATGCGATGTAATCCCACATATCTCCCTGCTTTGTTGTGTAATAATACCCTCCCATTATGATGCACCTCCAAACGAAATCCTCTTGTGTGTACGATTATAACGATCCATGAGCTGCTCAAACTTTTTCTGGCTGATATCCAGCGCCTGCTCCACAGCCTTCTTATCTGCACTGCCTTCAATCACTATTTTCGGCGAATACGTTACAGTAATCGGCTGACCAGTATTCCCACTCACCTGACCGGCAGATGTTTTGCTACTCTTTACTGCACTCCCCTTGATGCTGTTATATGCCGCGATGTCTCTTTGTGCTGACACAGATTGTGTTTTTTTCCCAAACATTCCAAGCATCTGACCGGCACGCATCCAGAGATTTTTCCCTCGATTGGATCCATCCAAGGGAATGATTGCTTCTGCACCCTCTTCCGCAACCGTTGTCAGAATTTGGCGGTTATAAATTCCACCGAGAGCATTTCGGTAAATTGTATGAACGCCGGTCTTGTCCCGGACAGTTGTAGCGGATCCTTTCAGGTCGGAATTTTGTAAATCATTCCTAACCGCAGCCCCCGCCATGCCCGCATCTATATGAACAGCCCGCAAAGACAATGTTTTGCCGTCCGTTTGACTCTGGATTCTCTCAAAAAGCCGATCTACCGCATCTGCTACTTCATTTTCTTTTGACCGGATGCCATCCGCCATATATGTCGGCACCTGTCCTCCAGCTTTTTCTGCTGTCTTGATCAACGTGGTATATTCTGCGCTATTTCCAATCTTGTCACCAAGCAATCCAAGCACATCGTTTTTATCTCCGCCGGTGGCGAGCATGGTATCTGTCGTCTCTATATTGTTCGCCAAACTCTCCGGGACCTCATAGCCGGAATTTGCCATTTCGTTTTTAAGGTCGGTCATCTGATTGTAAACATCATTCATTCCATTCTCAAAAAGATCATAAATGGCGTTCCTTGTGTCCTTATCAAGATCAAGGTTGCTGACAGCGTCTTTTGCGATGTCATTCATTCTTTCGCTTAATGTGTTCGCATTCAGACCGCCCTTCATAGAGTCCTGCAGGGCTTCGTCCACTTTTTGGGACATATTCGACATTGCACCTTTCAACTCCGGATAGGCGCTCTGAATCGTATCAATGATATATTGATACCCTCTCGAGTATGCTTCTGCTCGTGTTTTGAAATAGCCTTCTTCAAGCTGCGATTTTTCACTGTCGTATTGCTTTTGGTCAATGTCTCCAAGGGACAGCCGTGCATTCAGATTCGTCATAGATGTCTGATATGCTTCCTGCGCTCCAGAAGTAATCTGCTCCTCGTATTTTCCGATGTCTTTTGACAGCTCTTTGAATGTTGCTCCGTTCAGTTCTTTCCCGGAATATTTAAGCTCGATTGCCTGCAGCTGTGCCTTATTTTCAGCACCGGTCACAGCATCTGTGATCTCCGTCATTTTCCCAAGCAGATTCTGAATAGCGGCATCCGTATCAATGTCCACTCCATTTTTCACCGCTGCAGAGATCTTCTTATTGAGCTTTTTTTGCAGTGTGTTCATCTGCGCATCTAACCCAGCATAGAACGCATCATTTTCATCTCCGATTTTGGAATTGGATCCAAGCAGCAAATCCGTGGCAAGTGATACGGTATATCCCTGACTGTCAATTATATTCTGCGCATTTGTTATAGCGTCTTTGATCTGATCAGTGTATTGTTCTTCGTCATCTTTCGATAACTGCAGACCAGCTTTCATTTTCCATTCGATTCCACCAACCGTTTTCAAATTATCAGACAACGACTGAATCGACTTATCTGTATCACCGATTTTATCCAGCATTGTTGAAATCTTTGTAAGCTGTTTTTTTCCAACGATTTGTTGAGCTGCATCGTCAATCTGATCTAAAGACAGTGCTATTTTCCCGAAATGCTCATCAATACTGTTTTCCGCAGCCTCCTTTTCCGCATTTTTCATTGCAGCCATGACACCTGCGAGAGTTCCGAATGCTGCGGCAACTCCCATCACAGCCAATCCGGCAGGAGTAAGAGCCGATATTGCTGAGACGATTGAAAGAACTCCACCCGCTATCTTCCCTGCAGCAAGCGTGGCACCAATACCTTCCAGCGCAGCAATCACTGTTCCCGAATTATCCTTCACAAAATCCGCAATATTTCCCACAAAATCCATCACATTTTTGCCGCTGTCCTTTACTGCTTCAAAAAAATCATGAATTTCTATTTCATTTTCATCGGCAAATTCTGTAATATTCTCACTCAATGTGTTAAAACCACCGGCAAGATCATTTAATATTGCAACATACTCATCACTAAATGCATCGCCGAAGCTGATTTTTGCATCATCCATTGCTGACTGCATAATCTGCTTCGCACCATTTGCAGTCCCGGTGATCTGTGCATCCATCTTATCCAGTGCGCCATCGGAGTCATACAACTGCTCATTCAGCGATCCCCAGGCGCTCTCTGCTCCATTGGCACCCTCTTTCACACTGTCAAGCAGATACGTCATTTTGGAGTAGTACTGCGTACCGGCAATCTCTTTCAGTGCCTTTGCCTGATCTTCCATGGTCAGTCCATTGATTCCGGCATTGATATTTTTCAATGCGCCTTCAAGACCGATAAAACGACCGTTTGCATCAAAAATGGAAATTTTCAGCTTATCCATCATCTTGATCGCACTATCGTTACTTGCAATCCTTGTCAGCATTGCATTCATCGCCGTTCCGGCTTTCTTTCCCTTTGTTCCGTTGTTGGCAAGGATACCAATCGCTGTTCCGAGATCTTGATAGTCTATGCTCAATGTTCTCGCAGCACCGCCGGATAAAATCATAGATTCCATCATCTGCTGTGCATTCATGTTTGCCGAGTTATTTCCCTGCACTACAGCATCCAAATACTCCGGCAGATCCTTCACAGACAGTTTCATTGCAGACATAGAATCTGTTACAAGATCACTTGTCTCTGCAAGATCAAGCTGTGCTGATTCTGACAATTTCAAAACCGGCATCAAGCCCTGAATAGAATCGTTGACATTCCAACCGGCGAGTGCCATGTACCCCAATGCCTCAGAGCTTTCCTCTGCTGTTTTTGTTGTGGCCGCACCGGCATCTCTCGCTGCTTTTTCCAGTTTGTCGTATTGCGTCTTAGATGCGCCGGCTATCGCCGCCGTATTTGCTGTTGCCTGCTCAAAGCCGGTATAAGTCTCCATCGCATCTGCAATGGCATCTTTCACATTTACAGCAGCAAAAGCGGCTGTGATTCCTGCAGCAACCTTTTTAGCAACGCCTCCGATGGAATCAATCCCTGACGACACGCCACTTACGGTGCTGTCAAAATTTGATCTCTTCTTTGCTCCAAGCAAGAGTTCGATCGCATATTCTACTCGTTTGGCAGCCACATGATCACCCCTTTTCTCTGTCGTTATACTCCTTCATTGCCTCGTTAAACAATTCAACCTCGTGAAACAAATCCATGACCGGGAGCGCCGTGTAATAATCCACGCTCGTATTTGTTCTTATCGCTAACGCATATGCTGTTTTTGCCAAATACTCAGACCCACTTACTCCCAGCCTAATAAAAAATAACGGCGCTGCGTTCCAACCACGGCAAGCATATCCCTCGCACTTAATTCAGTAAAAAATGCGCTAGGAAGACCGGTCGCCCGAACTGCAATCATACGGTTCCACAACGAGTCTGTGAATTTATCGTCAGGAGCATGATTCATTCGAGCAAGCACACGGTCTGCAAACTCAAGATCCTTCGTGGTTAAGTCCTCAAGTCCGCTAAAATCAATTGTGTCAATCTCCTCATTTCCAACCCGATACGATTTTGTCAGGTGAAGTGTATGAGTCTCCTCGGCAGCTTCCTTCATTGCTTTCTCTTCCTGCTCCTCATCCGTCAGCTCCTGCTCATGCTCACTCTCATCATGATCTGCCTCTGCTTTCTGAACCTCCGCGGCCAGTTCAACCTGTGCGGCAATTTCATCAATCTCTTCCTGTGAATCTTTTCTCATCTTGTTTTCCTCCAATAAAATAAGCTGCCAGCCAAACCGACTGACAGCCATGTGTGCAATGTTTTCATTAAATCAGATCTGCAATTCCCTTCATCTGATCCTCTCCGTTCACTATAAATGTTGGTGCAAACTTATCAATATGAGTGATAACCTCACCATCGATTTCGTCTTTGTACACTGTAATTTCTTTCGTGATTGACGGATTTCCATAGCCGGCTTTCTTCAGCTTGCCAAAGTTGATCTCTTTTGTCATTCCATAGATGGTAATGACACGCTGCGCCATCCTCTTCTGATTCGTCTGAGTGTCGAGAACCTCCTGTGCCGCACGAAAGATCAGCGGCTTGGAATCATCCTGTGCTAAGCGAAGACTCTGCTTAGAAGCACCGGAAAACGGAATCTCCATACTCACCGACTTCAGCTGTCCCAAAGCCGGAGAATCAATCTCGCCCGCCATGCCGGCAAGTGAGATTGACTCAGACATATACTCAAACTTAGGCAGATCTACTTCGTCGGTGATTCCAACGAGGTTGTTGTCTGCGGTGCTTTCTCCTACATATCCACGAAAAAGTGCTGTCTTCTCTGGAATAAGCATTATTCATCTCCTCCTTCCAATGCAGATGTCAAAATGTCTGCATCATACTCAAATACATTCTCCATGTACTCCATCGGCGTCCAGTCCGCATATCTTGTCCGGAATACATATTTTCCGTTCATCATGTCCTCTTTTGGATTCTCGGCAATATCAAACACAATGGATCCACCTGCAAGGTGATCCGGGATCAATCCATTCAAATACTGGTTGAATCGGTCAACGATGTCCTTGATCAGCTTCACATTTGCATTTCTGCCGATAGCAGATAAGTAGTTAAGCTTGAATGTGTTCTCCATCCAGTTGAGCATCATCACACTCTTAATGTAACGGTTCATCGGAGCCTTTGAAGCAGGATACGCTGCAGTATTATTACCCCAGAATTTCCAAGTCGGTAATTTCAACGCAGAGCAAACACCATAAGCGTTCAGATAATCATTGACATCATCCTGTGTCATATAAACAGAGCTTCCATCCTCCAGGCAAAGACCGTCGATCATATAATCATGATTGTCCGGCGAGTCAGAAGGAACACCATTGCTGTTTCTGATGTTATTCTGGATGAAAGCGGCAGCATGCGCCGAGTTCCAGATTTTATAATCATCAACCTTTAACATCGGCCATAACGGAACGTTCCATCTTGATGCAACCGTCGTCTTTGCCTTCTCTTTTGCAACATCCTCTTTCTTCGTTGCACCGTCCGAAGCAGACGATAAATCAATCAGGGCAATTGCATTCGTAATTGAATAGATCAGCTGCGCCTTTGCCTCCAACGCAGCGGCTACCGATGGATTCTTAGAAAATCCCGGAGCAATCAGGATCGTAGGAACCACGCCCAGTCTCGGATATACTTCATCCACAAGCTCCAGACCACTTCTTGTTCCCGCCTCGTCGATGCCACCGATAATATCCTCTGCCGTCACACCGTCCGGATTTAATTTAGATCCTGTAACGCTGACACTATCCAACGCCTTCATTGCTCCAGTTTCTGTAGCAGCGATCACAACATATCCGTCATCGTCGAATGACGCTACATAATCCTCTCCAGCCTTTAATTCGCCGGAAGATCCTGACACCTTTAACTTATCAAGAAGGACTCCCTTTTCCTTAAGGATTGCTTTGCCGCCTGTCACCGCCACATCACTGGAAGCCAGTGCTGTCAAATGATCCGCCTTGCCCGGATCCAAAACGTTGACAAAAACCACCGGTGCTGTGCCGAACTTGTTAAAATGCGAATAGATGCTGTGAAGAAGTGTGTACTTATCAAACTCCTCACTGTACCCAAGTGCTGCGACTGCATCACTCTTTTTCTCCGCTAAAACCGGCACATTCACTGCCGGCGAAGCTGCCAGATTCACCGGTGCTGTTCCAACAACAAACACAGCACTTTCCGTACTCTGTGTTGGAGTTGCCGGCTCTGCCGTCTGTCTGTTTGTTGCAATTCCGTGTTTGTAAACACTCATACTATCAATTCCTCCTTTTCCTTTTTACATGCTTTTTAAAACCTGCTGATAACTCACACTAAGAACAGAATTTGCATCCTGCAAGCTCTGCCTTGCTTTTAACAGATCCGATGTTTTTACAAATAAATTTGCAAAATACAGATCCTCTTTCATTTTGTCCTGTGCCTTCCCCGGGATTCCGATGTATGTACGGTTTTTAACAACCATCCCCGGAATCGTGGGACCGACATACATATAGCTTTCCTTTCTCATATAAATTCCTCCAAATCTGTTCTCTCCGGTGCCGAAATCTCCCAGTACGTCACGAGATCGCCGGCATAATAAGGAGTTTCCACATCACTGCTAAGATTCTTATAAGCCTCATCCGAAAGCATCGTGTAACGATGATCAATCAGCCCGATTTCTTTAAAGTGCCGATAAATCGCAGTCATCAGATGACACACCATGCGGTGCCCCTGCTGATCACTGTCCCAGTCTTTGACGCCGATGGAAAAATGGATTTCCACCACCCACTTTTTATCCTTCAAAAACTGCGGACCAATCACCACACAAACATACGGCCACTGATCACTCGTTTCCTCATCCTCATCAATTGCACCGACATTCCTCTTCAGCGGAAGCGTTTGCGTAAACACATTCGGGAGCATCCAATGCTCTCCCCACTGTGTTTTTTCTGCATTAGTTTTCAAAAACTTCTCTAACTCCGCCGCCAGAGCATCCTGCAAACTAACATCTGTCGTCATCTCATGCCTCCCTTAAGAACTCTGTTTATCTCGTGATCAATTCTTTTCAACAAAACCTGTGTTGCCTCTTCCTCCACTTTGTCCATTATTTCCTTCTTTTTCAACAACTGCGGAATCGCAGGACCATACACGCCCTTAAGTGTAGCTTTGCGATCGTTAGATTTGCGTTGAAAAACGCCGACATGACCATTCTTCATCTGTGCAACAAACGGCTTAGGCTGCCCGGATAATGTCTTTTTTCCTCCAGTTCGCTTCACCTGCGAAGCATATACTTTCGGAGGCTTCTTTCCCCCACCTTTTGGGCGGGCAATTCTTGTCGGTGTTACCTTAAATTTGTACAGATTGTCATGTGTGTCTTTTGCAGTTATTACCGCCGTGGGTGTTGCGGTATTCGCTTTTCTGACAAAAACCACCGATGACACTCTTTTCTGTGTGACGAAATAATTTTCAGCTGCCTGTTTCTTCATGACAGTATTCGCCTTTGCTGCAGCTCGGTTTGCCGCCTGACTCATCACGGTATTTGCTTTTCCTCCAAGCGAACCCAAGCGATTCTGAATATTCCGCATGTCTTTCGAATCATACGTCATATCAATATCTAAAAGTCTGTTTGTACTCATAACTGACTCCTTCCAAGCAGGATCCGCCACAAGCCGGAGACAATCTTTGCCTGATACACAAACCATCTCCTGCCATCGATCTCCATCACAGAATTTGTCTGAATGCGTGCCGGCATGTCTGATTTCTTTGCAAAAAAGAGGATGTCCGCACGATGGACATCCTCATCAAAATCATAACTGCTTTTCAACTTGCTTTTAACACGCTCCAGCTCCATTTCATCATACAGGATCGTTATTTCCCTGCCATCAACCACATGCGCTTCGCCAAATTCATCAACATTTAGGAATACCCCTTCAATGTCTTCATCAAGCGCATTTTTAAACTCTTCGGTCACATATCCCCCTCTCCTTTCTCCAGAGCACTCTCCTTGACTTCCTCTTTTGCCTTTCCCTGAGAAGCTTTCTTAGACTTCGGCTGCCCTGCCGGCTTCTTCTCATGCTCCGCAATAGCCCCCATGTCTTTCAGATATTCCACATCCACACCCTGCAGCATGGCTTCAGACACCTCGCTGTCCTTTTCATAAATCACTCCGTTAATTTTAAGTTTCATTTTTGCAAGATACAAAATTTCCACTCCTTTCCTGATCAGTCACTAATCAGCGTAGTGTTCCTGCTGATAGTTAATAACCGCAGTTTTGAGATCAGCCAGCGCGCTGGAGTCAGATAAACCGGTCATGCCGATCGATTCGCCATAAGCGATCACTGCCGCCTTGCTCGACAGCTTGTTGATCTCCTCCTCCGTCTTCAGATCCACGACAGCATCATTCGCTGCATCACTGACAATGCTCTGTCCTGATACCTTGCTCTGATCTGTCGTATCATCGGATGCAGCTTTCTCATAAATATTCGTAACCATCCAGCCTTCCCAGTCGTTCGGATATGGCACAGGTCTTGAATAAACAAGCACCTCTGCAACATTATTTGAGTCACTCGTGATCAGACGTGGAACCATCTTCTCCGCATAGCTCACGAATTTTCCGTCCTCCATGAATGTCACCTGTCCATAGACCGTCTTTCCAAGTCCCGGTGCCAGAAATGCCATGGTACCCTTCGGCAGGAACGGCTTAATCATTCCATCCATATCCTCAAACTCGTTGTCGTAGCTAAACATGTTCAGCTTAACACCGCCGACATTGATCGTGCCATTAAACACAACGCCTTCCGGAAGTTCCTTAGCATCGATGGATCCAACAGTCACATCACGCTTGTTGTACATTTCAAGGAAATCGTTATCAAGCATAAACATCTGGCTGACATCATCAGTCATTACCCAGTCTGTGCAACGGACACCTCTTTTCCTCAACATAGAAGTGATGTTGTAAATGACTCCAAGCTTCTCCTTGATCGTCATCTTTGTAAAATCGCCTGAAATGGTATATTTGTTTTCAAACTCATCATCGTAGTATTTTAACATCTCGACACTCGGATTGACTCCTTTTACTGCGTCCTCTGCGGTAGAATAATGATTCATCGCTGTCTGTCCTGTCACAATGATATCCGCACACATCAACTCATGTCTGCGGCTTACAGCACTTCTCAGCTCATTGATATCTTCTGCCTCAATCTCTCTTTCGCGATCCTCCGGAGAACGGTTGCTATCCGGAGATTCACCGAATGCTTTATTCTCAAGATCCTGTGCCGTGATCGCCATTTTCGGTGCGATCATCGGGGCAGTCACCATGTCTGTCCGGTATCCTTCTGCTGTCATCACAATTCCATTTACGACAGGGACCACGAAAGGTGCCACTTTTCTTCCGCCCTTTTTGCTTTCGATCAAAACCTTCTGCGAATAAAATGTCTTGCCATCCGGGAAATATCTGTCCTTAAAAAAAGTGACTACCGGATACATCTTTTTTACCGCTTCTACAAGTGTAAATGTTTCTTTAATCATTTCAATCCTCCTTCTACCCAAAATGGGTATCAACTATTTGAGATAAATTCCAAGCGAACGGAATTTCTCCACATCAGCTGCCGTCAGTTCCACATCGGTAACAACCGCATCCTGCCGGAACGAACCACTCAAATAAACCGGTACGACAACACTCTTCTCCTCTGCGGTATATTCCGTATCTTGTGCTACGATGCAATTTACACTGCCACTTGCAGCATGCACCTTGTACTCGTTCTTTGTAGCATCCAGATCAAGCACCTGCCCTCTTTTAAAGACACCTGCTGTTCCACCAGTCAAAGTAACTGTAACGCTCTTTGCATCGATCGGATGTGTTCCGTCATAGATAAGCTTGTCATACATCACATTGCCTACTTTTTCATTTAATACCTTAGCCACTTTACTTTCCCCCTTTCTGTGCGTTTACATAGCCTGCCATTGCATCTGCTGTTTCTGTCTCTTCTTCGCCGGCAGCTCCACCGACCTCATTCACATGAGAATCTGCAGCATCACTCTGAGCCTGTGCCATGTATCCCTGTGCATTCTTTGCATCCTCTACAAGAGCCTGATAAGCAAGTGTTTTAGCGTCCGTTTTGTTTTCGCCGTACTTTGCGTTTTTCAACGCTTCCGTCGAAACACTGGCGCTGATAGCATCTAAGCCTCTCAAGCGCTCATTCTCTTCCGTTGCCCCCTCTGTTTTTGCGGTGGCAAGATTCTTGTTGTACTCTGCCTGTGCATCGGGATTATCTTTTAAAAGCTCCTCTAATGTCATGTGTTTTCCTCCTTCTTCATTGACTGTACTGTTTACGGTTTCATTTTTATCAGAATCAGCAACAGTGCTGATTGTCTGCAATTCTCCCTCAGCATTTCCCGATTCCGGCGACATATTCCGCAATATCATGGGATCTGACGGCTTTAACTGCGTTGTTTTGATCAGTGCCATCATTTCTGCCAGCTTCTCTTTGGGAATGCCGATCCCGGGCGCATTCACTGACATCATAGCCATCATCTGTCCAGAGTTATCCGGATCAGCTCCCGGAGCCGGATCACCGCCATTCCCGCTGTTGATCTCTCCAAACAGCAGATCATCCACAAACCCCTGTTCAATCGCCGACTGTGGTGACATCCAGGTGGTGTGATCCATAATCTTCTTCAGTTCTGCTCTGTCTTTTCCTGTGCAGCGCTCGTATGCGTTCAAAGCGGACTCATTGTACTCGCTGAGGCACTCTGCCACCCGGATCATATCTCTGTAATCACCGCTGCCGGATGCCTGCGTATTGTGGATCATGTACATGCCGGTGTCCGAGATCAATCTCTTATCTGCTGCACAGCAGATAATCGTCATCGCAGATGCTGCACAAATGATATGAGCCTCAACATTTCCTGTATACTCCATCAGTGCAGTATACATTTCAAAGGCGTAGTCACAATATCCGCCCGGAGAATTTACCTCGAGAATAATATCCTCCCCGTTTGCCTCCCTTAACGCTCTTGCCAGATCTTTCGGACAAGTAGCATCCCATCCGATCCAGTGATATATCCATGCTGTGTCGTTATCCATGATAGGACCTTTTAATTCAATCTTCTTAGCCATTTCATTCCTCCGTCTTTTCCATATTCCTGTTTGCCAGTGCCAACAATTCATTTTCTGTCGTAAGGGCTCGCACATTATCTTCATAGCTGCTGCCGTTCATAGCCGCACATTCGTCTTCGTGTGTGGAGAATCCATGCTGGATCTTCAAGACAGATGCTGCAACTTCCTGTGCTGGATTCAGCTGTCCCTGCGCCGGTCCGTTCCACTTCGCATTCAAATATGCAGACCGGATCAGAGGATCATTAAAAAAACCCGGTGCAATAATCCGTCCTTTGCTGACGGCTTCTGCAAACCACAACTCATAGATTGCCTTGCAGAAATCATCAACAAACCATTTACGACGCATCTTGAAAGACTTCCATGTTTCGTTTAGAGCTCCTTTCGACGCCGAAAAATTGTTGCTGAATTTTTTCAACATCACTTCCGGTGCTATCTCCAGCGCCGCACCAACATGGGTACAAAATGCTGTGACGAACTGCTCAAAATTTCCCGACGGATGCGTGGATTCTACTGTCTGTACCTTTTCACCCGTACGAAGTTCGTTGATCGTGCCGGAGCCAAGAACAATATCATCTTCCCTGCTGTCGTCCCCTTCTTCAATCTCTTCATCGTCACCACCATATCCCTGAACGCCTTCCGCATCCTCCGTGGTAATAAAAACCGTGAACATCGCATTGATCACTGCAGCCATGATCTCTGCGTCTGTGTATCTCGTCAACTGCTTTAACGATTCAATCACCGGCGCCAGGAACGGGACGCCGCGGTACTGATCAGCCCTTTCCGCATTAAATACATGCAATATGTTCGGGTTTCCCGTCCGTTTTCCGCGTTTGGGAACTCTCGTCCACTCTTTTTTTGTCTCAAGATATTCCCCCGGATAGAAAGAGGCGATGTGATACGCCACAACACGCCCTTCTTTGTCGATCTCTACTCCGTTTACAATCCGGTTTCCATCTTTTGTGATCTGGTCAATCGAAGAGTATTCCCCACTGTAATCCGACGGACTGCGAACGCGATCCGCTTCGATCAGCTTAATGCGAAGCTGATAAGGCATGTTCAGATCCTGCTTTGTTGCATATTTGATCAATACAAACTCTTCACCGTTCCGCAGCCAGTCGTTAAACGCAATTTGCTGCAGTTCATAGAAGTTATTTAGATCATTGTTATCGCATAATGTACTGTCAGCCCACAACGACCACTCCCGTTTGATCTGCCGCTCAAGCTCTTTTGCCTCTTCTTTGGTGATCCCGAGAAAATCATAATCAAGCTTCGGTGCCGGAATCAAACCTCCTCCGACACAGTTTGTCCGTGTGCTGTTGATCGCAGCCGCCCCGAGAGGCGCATTCATCGCCAGATCTCTTGATCGTTCACGCAAGGTCTTTCGGTTTTCTTCGATATCCCTCTTCGCAGAACCGGAAGAAGCATTCCATTTTGCCGACCACGATCGTCGCCTTGATGCTCCGCCGTGAGAATAACCGTAATTATTCACACTTCCAGAGTCAGTGGAAAAGCCTGCTATCGTCTCACTTACACCCCGAGCTGCCGTGCTCTGCATATTCAGTTTTTCATAACGAAGCCTCGACTCTGCTCTTCTTACTGCCGCTTCCGGGTTGACCGAAAGCAAAATCTTATCTATAACAGACACTTTTTATCACCTTCCTTCGTTCGGTAATTCTTAATCAATCGGGACGGCACGGTACATCCTTCGTTTTGTCGTGCCTCTTGCCTCAACTGCATCAATCTTGCTCTGCAACTCATCAATCTTTTTCTGAACAGCTGTCAGATCTGCCCTGGTCAGCTGCCTTGAGCCAATTGTATAGCTTTGACCCTGCAGGATCTTTTTTTCTGCATTCAAATAAAGCTGCAGGCGCTCTCTCAGCTCCTCCAGCCTTCTTTTTTTCTGTTCTTTTGTCATGCTATAGATCCATCCCCTTTCTTGAACGTCTCTTTTTCCTTACCGTTTTTGTTGCTTTTGTATAATTGATGCCCCGCTCCAGCTTTGATTCCAGCTCTCCCCAAATCGGGCGAAGCAGCTCACATACGGCGTAATTATAATTGAAAAGATCGAGCGGCTCATTTCGCGCGCCGGCTTTTTTCACCCATTTGCTTACCAGCTTTCCTCTCACCTTCACTGTAATTTTCTTCTCAGCAAGAAGCCCCTGATAATATGCTTTATCATATCCGCGTCCACCGTTTGATGGGAAGTGGCAATATCCTTCACCCGGAACATCGATGGAAAGTCTTCTCATAATGTCGTCCTTTCCACTGTCTACACCGATAATATACAGAACGGTTTTATCAACAACGACCATCTTTCCTTTAATCTCATCCTTGATATCAACGACGCTCCGCTTATGCAGAAGCTGCACATCCTCTCCCGGACGCGAGAATCCCTTTAATGCATATGCCTTCTTTCCACGCTTTTTCTGGAGTTTCAGCCATTTGTAAGTTTGATTTGTATAATGACCACCAGTATCCATGCCGAAGCCGGCTATATTTAACTCTCTGCCATCCTCAAAGCGAAAAGTAGTTCGAAGATATTCCTCCAGTTCATCCCATGGCTCATCCTTGATCAGATTTCCGTAAATCTCCGTTTTATGAATCCCCCACGACTCATAGTTTCTGGTCCATCCTCTCACTTCTACCTCAAAGCGATCCTCCTGCACATCGACTGCTGCCGTTAAAAGCAATACACCCTCCGGCAAATCTGCCTTGTAATGCTCCGCCCTGCGTGCCAGCTCTTCATCATCAAACTTATCCACCTCGACAGATGATTCCTCCCAACATTCTCCCAGCACTGTATTGATAAACACCTGAAGATCCTCTGTTTCATGCAGAGTGTCCAACTTCTTTTTTGCCTTTCGGAATGTTGCAATAATATCATTCCATTCCACATTTAAGCAGGCAAGCTCATTCATGTGAAAGCTTCGATGACTTTTTTTCTCCGGATGTTTTGCAATCCAAGCATGATCAGACTCCTTCCACTCCTGTTCCGGAATCATTTCTCCACACGATTTACACGCCATCGTCACCGAATCAAAATCAATGCGTCTGAAATCATACGGCTGGTAAGTTCCGCATGACGGACATTTTGTGCACCATTCCTCCATCGTGCCGTCATTGAACTCCGCCTCGATCCTGGAATGCCCCTTGATCGTCGGTGTAGATGTCTTAATGTGTTTTTTATTCCAGAACGATGTTGCTCTCTTTTCTGCCAAAAGCACCGGATTTCCTTCGCCCCCGGCAGAATCCGGGAATCTGTCTACCTCATCCATCCATATAATACGCAGTGGCATTGACGACAACGATGCTGCCGAGTTCGCCCCAGCTACAACAATGTGTCCTCCGGGATAACTCTTAAAAAGGATTGTATTGTCGGAATCCTTGCTTTTCGGAGCTGCCACCTTATCAGACAAGCATGGCACATCCCGAATCATCGTTGCCAATCGTGTTTTTGAAAACTTCTCTCCGAGTGACAGCGTCGGCAGAACCATCAACTGCGTTGCCGGTTCATGGTCGATATAATAGCCGATTCCACTTAAGATTATTGTGGTCTTTCCGATCTGAGCGGACGTCATACAGGTAACATCCGTCACTTCCGGATCTGATATAGCATCCAGCATCTCCTCCTGCCACGGCATGTTTTTGACATTAAAATGACCGGCTTCATTGGAGCCGGCCGGCAGGATCATATTCTTGTCAGCCCACTCGCTGACCGTCAATTTTTCTCTCGGTTTCAGAGAGTTTGTCAACCGGCAGATAAGATTTAGTGTATGATAGTCAATATTACGGCTCTTCATTTTTCTCATCTCCCAGTTTATATATATAATCGTCCTCTATCTCGATGTAGTCATCAGAGTAATAATCGGACGGATTATATTCAGATAATTCTTCCAAAGCAGAACGAATCTCGTCCTGCAAGATCTCCAAAATCTGTGTTTTAGATTTCTTTTCCAGTTTTCTTGCCAGTTTCGCTGGCATTGCCTCCATCTTCGACTTGAACTTAGTAAGCATGTCAGTGACGACTCGTTCCACATCTTCACTCTTATGCAGATGTCCTTTTAGCACCTGCAGTTTCAGATCCGTGATCTGTCTCTTGAGCTTCTCGTGCTTCGCTTTCTCATCTTCCCATGACAATGGACCCTCATTCTTCTCCGTTTCTGCAGAAGTCGGCTTGCTGATCTTTAATGTCAGAATATAATTTTTCACAGAAGCTACCAGCAGATACTTTCCATGAGAGTTTCTTTTCAGAACTCCCTCTTCCGCAAGGTATCGAACCATCCGGTCACCAACTCCAAGGATCTCTCCCATGCGCTGAGCGGACACCGTAACAGCAGACATGTCATCTGCATTCTTTGTTTCTGCCATAAGATCACCTCCCCTTCCACTATTCGGAAATGGCAATTTCATTTTAAAAAAATAAAAAACTGGCTCTCTTTTGGGCCTCATCGACCCTCAACCCGCCCTAAAACTCCCACAGAACCTACCCCCGCCGGTGCGGGCTTTTCTGAATTTTTCAAAATGCTCCGGCGCTCCAACACGATCATTAGAATCCTGCTGAAACACTCATTTGAATTTGACATATCGTAGTATTGTGTTAGATTCGCATGATATGCGTTTCTTCTAATTAGTGCATCTGAAAAATCTCTCTCGAATCTTACAACGGCGCAATATGTCAGATTGAAGCGCATAACGCTCTGTAATATCCATCTTTTCATTCACATGGATGCACTATCGCCCAAAACTCAGATTGTTGATCGCTGTATCAAGCGTATCCTGTGTCACACCGATGTATCGAAGGGTGTACTCCTGAGTAGCATGATTCAAGATCTTTTGTATCGCAACGATGTCATGTGTCTGCTGATACATATGATACCCAAATGTTTTACGCATCGTATGAGTTCCAATCTTCTGTACGCCAAACTTCTCACCAGCAGTCTGCAGGATTGTCCACGCCTGCTGCCTTGTGATCGGCTTGTTGCGATCCTTCCGTGATTTAATCAGATACTCGTAGTCGTGCATTTGCTCGACATACTTGTCCAGATCTTTTTTCAAAGCCTTGTTGATCGGGAATCTTCTTTCTTTTCCGGTTTTCTTTTCTCGGATCATAATGCGGTCACGGTTCCTGACATCCCTCACCCGAAGTGTTAATATGTCCGAGATGCGCAGGCCTGAATATATGCCGATCATAAACATGATATAATTGCGTTCACTCTGCTCCCTGAGATAGTCAGCAATGTCGTTGACCGTACCAATATCCCGAATCGGTTCAACTGTATTCATCTTTTTCCTCCTTCATACTCCCCGGGAGGGACATCCCGGGGAAACTGTGAGAAAAAATACCACAATCAAAAAAGTCGCAGGTCAGATGTGTTATTATCCAACCTGCGACTTAGATTTTAATTGCAGTGTAAAAATAATAACATAGTTAAACAGACCTGTAAAGGTAGCGAAACGGGCGTTTTTTCTCCTACCCATTTTGGGTATCTAATTTTAACGTCAACTGTTCATTCCTGTGAGACTGCTGTTCTCTCAGCCTCTTCACACGATTCATCATATCCGACATATTCTCTTTTGCAATCTGCCCCCGGATAGATTCCTCTGGGAAAGGAAGCTGATACGTCCTTTCCTGTACCCGATTTTTGATCCGGGAATCGTATTTTAAATCTTCAACAGACAGATTACTTGTTATGATCGTGATTTTTTTCAGCGCATACCGGGCATTGATAATCTGGTAGAATCGCTCCGCAATCCAGTCCTTTGGCCGTTCCACACCGAAATCATCAATGATCAATATGTCTGTATCCGTCAGTTCCTGCAGCACATGGCTTTCTGAATATCCGCTAGAGAAATCCCATGATCTTTTGATTTCCTCGATGATATCCATAGACGTTGCGAAGCGCACTCTTTTTCCATTCTCGCGAATCAATTCATTTGCGAGACAGGCAGCCATAAACGTCTTACCGGATCCCGGTGTGCCTGAAAACAGATACAGCCCCATTCCTTTCTGCTCCATCTCCTCGAAGTCGCGCAACCAACATTGAATACAGGCGTATGTAAAGTCAATCAGTTCCTTACTCCCTTCCTGCTGATACACATCAAGGCTGAATCGGCTAAGTCTTGCAACCTTGTATTTTTCCGGGATTCCGGAGCTTTCACTTCTCGATTCACAAATTTTATCCCGAAGCAAGCCGCATTCACATTTCTTGTATATTTCATAGCCTTCTTTGTCAACAGTCGTCTTCCATCCGGAACCCTTACAGATCGGACACACATCATGCTCTCCATGCGTCTCCGAAGAAGTCTGCCGGATCATACTTTCTTCCCTGCGCCGGCTGATCTGCTCGATTGATTGTTCCAGTGCTTCCGCTATGCTTGTCATGATTTACCGCCCCCTTATCATCCATGTACTTCTGCTCTAAGACTTTTGGAAAATTGTTCGGTTTGAACAACCAGTCGAAATCAATTCTCCAACCACGTTCGTTCCCGCCCTGCAGAAAGGTGCTGTTTTTAATGCTGTCGATAGCAGTGCAGACTGCATCAAATCCAAACTGTGTAATTCGTGCATTGACTGCTCCATATCTTTTTGATGACGGATCCAGCTTGGTGATTTTCCGAAGTCCGATCTTGTCTGCTAAATCATTCCATTTCTTTTCTACGTCTCTGATCTGCTTCGCACGCGTTGACTCTTTAGAGTCTTTTATATTATTTATATTATATTTATTATATATATTATTGGTGGAACTCAGTTCTACCCCCCCGTGGAACTCAGTTCTACCCCCCATGGAACTCAGTTCTATACCTATGGAACTTTGTTCTATACCCCCATGGAACTCAGTTCTACCCCCTATAGAACTCTGTTCTATACCTTCTTCATTCTTTTCAGTCTTCTCATCCATTTCCAGTTTCTTCACTTCTCGTTTTTTATCATTCCATGGTAGAGCATCATGCACAGCAGCGAAACGAACGCACTGAGTTCCTTTTTCATTTTCACACTGCCGCTCAATAAGACCTTTCGAAATCAAATTATCCAGATTCTTCTGGACGCCGCGCTTTGTGCCATTCACCCAATCTGCGAGGTATTGCAGACCGCCAGAGAAATAGCTGCTGCCATCCTGCGAATATCCGTAAATGATCGCATAGACCAGCAGATCATTCCCTTTGAGCTGCAGATCTGAAATCATCCAGCCCTGAATGCAGATGAAATTTTCTTTCTTAACCTTTGTCTCTTTGTTTTCCATGATGCCACCTCCTATATAGCGTCTGATCCGAAGATCAGCGTTGCAATCTTATTGATCAGCAGATTTTTATATCTGCGCACCGTTTTCTCATTCAACTTGTCCGAAAACCCATGTGTCCCGGCAAGCTGCTCCGCAATGCCCTCATATGTTACTGTCTCATTTCCAGGTGTAAGATATTTCAGTCGGATAATTTCAAACCCCTTCTGATCCGACACCGCATCAATGGATTTCTTTATGCGCTCAAAGTCATGCAGAGATCTGCGATAGGAGTCAATACGATCCTGCAGGAGCTGATCATCGGTCGGCTTATCGACCTTGTTTTTCTGAAACTTCACAATCGAGCCAGCAGTCTTATGATACGCCATGTCAAGATATTCGGTTTCATTTTCCAGATGCTCTTTCAGTGCATTAAAATTATACAGCAATCGCTCTGTGCTCTTATAAGTGTTTGACTGAACAAGCTTCTGTCTCTCAATGAATGATACCTTTGAAAGCTGCTCATTCTGCTCGTTTAAAATATCAACAACCGATTTTGTCAATACCTGCTTGAAATCTCTTGAGGAAACTGCTGCCACAATTTCACTTTTAATATTTTCGCTTAACTCCATTTTGCTACCTCCATATGTTCCTATCTTCTCGCTTCAAAATCCTCCATTTTACTCACAGCTCTGTATGGTTCAGGCAACGATCTCCATGCATTTACTATCAATCCAAACGATTGATAGCTTCTTGCATTATCCCCAGGATAAAATGTTCCACCTTTTTCATCCTCCTCATATCGTGCGATATCCGGCACGTCAAAATTCTCCAAAGATACTAAAATATATGTATTATTCTCCGGGTGCTTCTCGTCGATTGGAATCCACCTGTCACCTTGCTTCTTTGAATCCTCAAGCAACTTAATTCTTTTCATCAATCTCTACATTACTGCTCCTTTCCTGAATTTTCACACCGTTCAAATTCGATCGCCCACACATACGGATTCGCATCCCAACCATATGTATCAAAATCAGATTTCCCAATTGTGGAGTTCCATATATCAATAAAATGTTCTCTTGCGGTATGTATATGATCATACTCATTATCTGGAGAACGGATGAATGCTCTATTATCTATCGCTCCTTCAAGTATTGCTTCAGCTTCCGTGATATCCTGCAACCGCTCTACTCTCACATTTGTTACCTTCAACCAAATGCGTGCAGTTTCTTTCGGCATGTGAATGGATGGTTTCCACTTGAATTTAATTATGTATCCGCTTTCCCCGAATGGGTACTGATCTGATGCTTTATAAACATACTTCTTATGACTTCCATCCGCATTTCTTATTTCGCTCCATGTTTCTCGGACATACAGAATATCATCGGTGTGATATGGTGGTTTCCATCGTTTGGCCAAATCTTCTTTTGTAATATCATCGGGAATTTTATATCCTTCCCCCCATATTTCATGAGCGAATGGACTGGGATACCCCCATGTTCTGCAGCCACCGCCAGCAAATGTATAACATAACCTTGTCTTAGGCTGTGGCTTTACAATTCGCCTTGTGCATATCTTTCTTCCGTCCAAAATGGCTTTCACCATTTCCGTATTGAATAAAATTGGTCGTTCCCTCATTTTTCATTTCTCCTATCCCTCGCAGCAGATCGGAACATCATCAGCAACATTTCTGATACTGGTCTGTTCCTATCTTTTCTCTTTGCTTTTTTGATAGCTTTGAGATTGTACCACTCGCCCCGGTAGTTCATTCCATCCGGGACATACACACCTACATGATATGGAATTTCTTTCTTGATCTGCTCGTACACTTCTTCCGTCATCACATAGTAATTGTAGTCTCCCAGAAAATTGTGACCGTTTTTCGAGCGGAAATCCTCTACCGAGGACTTCACCTCATAGCAGTAAAAGTCTCCCTTCTCTATACCGGACACTGTATTATTTACTGGCCTGAATTTCATAAAATCCACACGCACCGCATTCGTAGTGGCATAGTCGAAAGTCACTTCCCTAGCCCAGTAAATTCTTGGATCATTATTGGGGCATATATGCCGCTGAATCGAAAGCGATAACATTGCAGTTATCCTTGATCTATCGCTCATATATCTCTCCTTGTTTTTATTTCTCCTGCCATATTGCGTTTGCCTCGTTTTCGCAATTTCTTTCCATGTAGTAATCGTACAGAAATTCTTTCTGTGCTTTCGTGTATTCTTTGATTGGGTTTTTGGTCGGAAAAGCAATCCCTTGCTGCGGATTGTGAAGAAGAACCCATCCTCTTTCAATGAGTCTGTCTCCTGCCTTATTGTCTTCCTCCGAATATTCTTCATCCATATAATTACGCGCCCATTCCTGATGTTCTCCACATTCTACTCCATGAAATGTTCCATTCGGTTCTAACCATCCATAATCTTCTATTGTATGCTCTTCCTCATCTGCCATCCTCGTTATAAAACTGTCAAGTGCATTCTGTTGTCTATCCTCGGCAGTTTCCTCTCCAAGTTCTTTTCGTATTTCTCTCTTTGTGCTTTCCGAGATATGCTCCATTACAACATCCCATCTCTCAATCATTCTTGCCAAATCCTGCTCAACTTTCTTCCGTCGTTTGATTTCTTCCCAGATATTCATTGTCCCCGGCATCGGCTCTTCTTCTCCCGGTTCGTATCTTTCGAGATGATATGTACCGTCTGCTGTACTCCCCTTTAAAGCAGCTCGACCGAGCAGAATGTCTTCCGCATATCTTCTAATCTGTTCATCCGGTGTGTCAGTTCCAGTCATGCAGTCCATCAAAACCTTCATTACATTTTCGTAACTCTTTTCTCCGGTATAAAACCATTCTCTGGCAATATTCGTTATAAACTCTCCAAGAATATCGAATGTAAATTCTTTTGCGTCTGTTACATTATCCATGTACGTCCCTCCTTTTAATACACCACCTCATTCGCTACCACCTCCGGGTGACGTTTCTCGTACGCCAGTCTTGACGTAACACTCGCTTCGCATGCGTGCTGATACTTGCTCCAAAGTATCAACCGATTAAGGTATTTGTTATCCTCCGCGACTGTGCCGGTATACTCACAATCTGGCTTGTCACAGTGGAAGCAGTCCGGCCACATGCAGTCGGATAATTTTCTACTCACTTTTCTTCCTCCAAATTATCGTCCCTGTTTCTTCGTGCCATCCATGTTATAGCAACTCCTGCTCTTATAAAAAGAACACTTTTTATTTTCTGTGCAATAGAGCTTTTTTAAAGCTCTGCATCTCTTATCCGTCCGCATTCCATCTAAGTGAATGCAATCCATTTTAATTTTCTCCATCCTCTTCGTCCTTTCTTTTTAAAGCTTCCAGCCGGTAGCTGACCGGCTGGAAATGTTAGGAAGTTATCGCCCTCTGTCTTAGGGCATGGCAAGCTGTCAATATTTAGGCGATCACCGTGATATGCTGCTGCATATCGTCCGGTAACTCTTTTCTTACAAAATCATCCAGATACTGTTTGATGCTCTGAATTGCTGTATTTCTCCATGCTCCACCGTCTGCTTCATAAATTGCACAAAGCATTCCGTTTCTCTCCTTCATTCTGAAGATGAACAGGCTCTCCGGCTGCTCAATCTCATGAAATGTTCGATACGGTCGTAACGACACCGGATTCGGCACTTCTGCATCTGTTTTGGATGCAATTCCATCCGCAACTGTAACAGCCTGAGAGAAACCATCATCCTTATACTGACGAAGCGTGCTTCCCTCTGCCGTACCGGCAAACCGAACAAGAAGATTAACATCATTGTTCGGATCATCGCTCTGCACAAACTTGGTTTTCAATGCGATCATAAAATTCTCCTGATCCATATAGCTGCCGAAATTGTGTTCCGGAAGATTCGCTCTCACATCTACATAATGCAGCCGTTTCTGCTCCTCATCCAACTTTGAATACAATGACACATGTTTCGGGCTGTGAATCTGTATAATCAGATCCTGTACCCGCTCATTCTTGAGACTGTCCGACAAAAGATAGTCTTTTAATCCGGTCAATGTTGTCATATGGATCTCATCCGGATAATCCTTCGTGCATATCCTTTTCATTTCTTTATCCGAAAACTGCTTATCATCAAAAGTCAGGATATTCGGTGCTGCAGTATCACGAAGATACTTCATTGCTTCTTTCAACATCTCTCATTCCTCCTATGCATTTCTTCTGTTACGGAAGTCAACAACCGGATGATTCTCATGAATCTCTCCGGTATCAGGATCAACTGACCTTCCATCCTCCGTCGTTATTCCAACATCTTCAAAACTCTGCTGTCCCGGTATCTGTGTGCCATACTCATTTGCGTACAGCTCACCAGTATCAAGATTCTTTTCCGTCAGGAACATTGTCTTGACCGGAAGTGCCTGTGCAAGCTTCGTGGACACGCTGACCTGACAATTGCACTGCCCTCCATGGCTGTCCTGTACAAATTGCACCTTGATGTTGATCTCGCGTTTTTTGTCTGGCACAGTATTGGGATCACACATATTCTCAATGATCTGAGTAAACGCCTGGTCCACTTTGCGTTGCAAAGCTCCTCCTGCAACCGTAGATAAATTAAATGATGCCCCCATCGCCATATCCTCCTTTCTGCTGTAAATCTATGTGATACGCTTCTTTTAAGCGGTACAGCCTTTTACAATGATTCTGTTTCAATAAATCGTCGATATAATTTCAGTGCTTTCAGCAGGATTAAATGATTATGAAGCGCCGACACACTTGTCTTCTGTCCCTTATTTATGACATCGGTCGCAACATTCACATACGACTGATATTTCTCTAAGTTGTTATCAATCAATGCAATGCTCTCCTGCTTGTTTAATGCAGGAATCATACTCTCCACCGGCTGAATCATCTCCGGATCCGGCATATTCGCAAAATCCTTCGGCAGGGAGACTTCTTCGCCTGTTCTTTCACCTACGCCAGGCATGTCCACTTTCATTTCAATCATTCCATCCGGCTCATCGTCAAATAATTCACTAAGCGGAATATCCCCCTCTGAAAATACGATATCTTCCTCCGGATCTTCTATAGTAACGTTCATATTTTCAAATCTCTGCGCCAGCTTATTGATATCAACTCCGGTAATGCTTCCCTGCTCCTCCAACAGCTCCTTGCCTTTCTCCTGCAAAGGCTTGTCCATTCCGGCAAGCTTATTCGCTACAGAAGTGTTAATCTTTCCCGCTTCGTAATCTTCACGCAGCTCCTGCGACAAATTCCTGTCTATATTCTCCAAAGTTCCTACCTTAGTCTTGCTGATTCCCAGCATGTCACCGATTGCCTGCTGGATCGTGCCGACAAGCTTATGCGTTTTCTTATATTTCTCCAGCAACACTCTCAGCCGGGCTACCTCATGCATCTTCTCCGCATCCGAGCGCTCACGCTGGGTGCTGTTCGTCATGATCAGGATCAATTCGTCCCGGATTGGATCCCCTTCCTGCTCCACCTCACACGGGATCAGGTCTGTTTCAAGTTCTCCTGCCTCCAGAAGGTAGTTGACCGCTCGCCAGCGCGTCTCTCCGGCAAGGATCTGATAGTTGTCTGACCCATCTATCCGTTTCACCACAAGATTCTGTTGGATCCCGATCCGTTCCGGCGTAGACAGCATCAGGATGGACGCCGCCATCTTCTTGATCCGGTCATCCTCTTTGCTGTAGAAATTATCAGAAGACGGAAGAAGATTCTCTGCCGGAATCATCTGAAGCTTGTCCTCTTTTTTCACAGGCTGCAGGCTCTGCTCCCCAAGTATGTCCGATAACTGAAACATCACAGATCACCTCCCAGATATTCCTCCACCCATCGCCGGTAGTCGATGGAGGCACCGCACCGTGGCGAATACATCGGAAGCGGCATCTTTGCCCATGTGGATTCTGCCGGCTTCGCTACTGTGTGACGGATTGTCTGCCGAAACAGATCATACCCGGCATTACGGACATGCTCCATCGCCTGCCGGTGAACATCGTCATTGGTGAAGTCTGTCACCAGACACTTGACGATGTTCATGTGATCGTTAAAATTCTCCCGGATCGTCCGGATCTGACCCATCAGGATCTGCATACCATCCAGACTATACTCATCCATGTGCATCGGAATCACAACATCATCCGATACCGCCAACGCATTTATAATACTGATGTTAATATCCGGTGCATTATCTATCACCACATAGTCAAACACCTGATCTGCTTTCAAATATTCCAGTGCCTTCTGCAGCCTGTCCTGCTGCTTTCTGGAATAGTCCAGAATCGCTCTTGTGTTTGCTGTCAACAGATTCATGTTCGCCGGAATAGCACTGATCTGCTCATTTTCAGTCTGATGGATCAGACCGCCGGAGAATTTCATATCCATGACCTCTGCCATGGTATACTCATCCTCTGGATCATAAATTCCCAGCGTTTTCGAAAGATTTCCCTGCTTATCATTATCAATAAGCAACACTCTCTTTCCGTATCTAACGGCAAGGATGTATGCAAGACTCAGCGTTGTGGTTGTCTTATACACCCCGCCCTTCAGATTGATCAAACTTATTACTCTCATAATCGTCCCTCTTTCCAGCAGATGCTTCCAGACGGATCACATCGAATGTGATAAACACCATTACTTCCAGGTCTGAGAATTGAAACTCTCCCGTCTTACAGGACTCTGCTATTGTCCTGTCTTCTTCCACAGGGATCCTTTTGATCACCCGTGGTCTTTTTCTCACAGTTGACGACACATGAATATTCACGACCGCCCATCGGCTCCAATCATCTGCCGGGATATAATGCTCGATAGTTCCACGAAATCCCTCATAAATCAGTTCACGATCCTCCCGGTTTCTAATCCGAATCCGCTCTGGTCCTTTCACTTTATTCAAAACATCCGTCAACAACATAATGTTCCTCCTCAACGAGGAACTGCCTAAGGATTCACCTTTTTCTCCGGTTTCACCTTAGGCAGATACCCCTGTGCAATCGGATACATAAAATGACCGCAGTCACACGTCTTTTTGTTCATATTCACCGTTGTGTTGCCGCACACGTTGCATCTCCTGTACCCAATAAAGCATCGATAATTATTCATAATGTAATCTCCTCTCACAGTTAATCTACCCACTTTGGGTATGTATCCCACCGGCAGGCAGGACGAGGGACATGCAAAAAACAACTGTAAATTATAGGGAGTAGATTCATCGTTAATATAGTTACTAAGGTTTTTCACCATGGCAAATGTCAAACACATTTTATGTAAGCATGTCCCCTGTCCTGTCTGCCGGAAATCTTCCGGTTAAATATTCCGAGCTTCCCTTGCTCGCTTTAATATAAATTCCTGGAACGCTCTGTTTATCTCGCGGGCTTTCTCTGCCCGTTCCTCTGGAGTGTAATCGGTAACATATTCGTCAACCCGGCACGTCCCAATGTACGACGTACCGATAAAACGGCTGCCAGCCTCTTCCGGTGTTCTCATAAATATCACGCTCCTTTCCATCTATTCATTGTATTATTAAGAGGCTTGTCCGTATGCCCTTACTTTCCTGTCTGCTTCTTTCTTTAGCTCATCCATTTCTCCGGGTGACAGCCTAAAGATCATGATCAACGTTCTTGCCATCTCCGACAATGCGCCCCAAGCCTCCGCCTCTTTTCCTCCTTTAAAAGCGACTCAAGCTTCGCCATGATCACTATTCATCCGGGTTAGTGTAACCGCTACCACATTTGCAGAACGCACCTCATTCATGAGCAGCGTCGCTGTTCTGTCATTTGTGGTAGCTTTTTCATTTGCCTTTTCCACTCTCTTGTCTACGAATTCAACGTATTTCATAGCCATTTTTTCAAATACCTTTTTAAATTCTTCCATCTTGTACCTCCTATACTCCAGCTGTTTCGAAATTTCAGTATCATCTGAATAAATCCTCTAAGTACTTTTTCGCACACCATCTGGTGAGCCTCTGCAAATCTTCATCAGATGGCTGCTGAAATTGATTCTCTTCCATCCATGCAACATATGCCGTTAATCCTATTTTTGTTGAAATAAACATAACCAACAATATTAAGATTATAGTTACCAGAATTACTTCCATATCTTCTATCCCTCCTCTTATCTTCCATCCTGTTCCTCCTTTTCCTTCTCCCTGATCCAGTCCTGCAGGATCACAAGCACCAGAGCATTCATCGTAATGCCGATGCTATCCGCCTGTTCCTTCAGAAACTCCTTAACCTTTTCTGGTCCTCTTATCATTATCTGCATCCCATTTCCTCCTTTGGGTGTATTCACCTTGTCTACACCACAAATATAACACGGTGTATTCACTTTGTCAACAATATGAGTGTATTATTATTTCACTCAATTTGTTATCATTGTGTTATCACATTGCAAAGGAGGTGCTTTCATGCCGTCATTAATACCAATGCGTGGACTTCGGATGGAGGATGATCTTTATTTGAAACTGAAACATATTGCCAAGGCGGAAAACCGATCATACAACCAGGAAGCGGTATATATCTTAAAGAAATTCGTCGAGCAGTACGAAACCGATCACGGTGTCATTCCCGTGAACACTGACGACCTCTATCAATAAGCATCAGTATGTAACTATTCAAACTAATCCCCATCCGCTCCGCTTCCGTCTGCAGCTTCTCTTTCAGCTCCGGCGGCAGACGGAGCGTTGTCTGTTCTCTGTCTTTTTCCATCCTGTTCCTCCTATGCTGTCTTTGCCTGACGTTCCTGCTGGATTCCCAACATATAACCGAGAATGAACATCTTGTTATCCTCATTCAACTTCTGGAACTCCTGCACAGTTTTTTCAATCATTTCTTTCTTACTTTTATCTTCCATGCCGCTCCTCCTTTTCATCTTAATTTTTAGTTTCATTAGATTCCCTTTTTACCTCATTTGTGATAAAGTATATTTGTCAAACATATTTTCACAAAGGAGGTATTTTATGAATAACGAATTATGGGAACAATGGGATGACTGTCATCAGTCCCCCGACCAGACAAAACGAATGGCAAGTGCTCAAAAAGCAGCTTGTACCCCCATCGAATTAGATCGTGATATGGGAGCCGGCGTCTTTAAAGGAAGCTCCGGTACCCATACCACCACATTGGAACATTGCACTTGTATAGATTTCTGCAGGCGCAAGTTTCCTTGCAAACATATGTACCGTCTTGCCATGGAATTAGGGCTTGTGAATGAGTCTTATAAATCTGATCCTAAAGCTGTTATAGGTCCTTCTCACAAAGAACCACTCAGCGAAACAATCGAGAGGCTCGAAAAACTCACTAAAACTCAGCAAGAATTACTGCATTCAATTACATGTGGTATGAATTCAAAAAATCCTGTATCTGTCGTTAAGGTATCACCGAATTTGCTTTGTCTTATAGATGCACAACTTCTAAGTCGGTCAGATGACCTTCCAACTATTCTGACCGGACACAAAATGGCAGATCTAAGATCTCTTATTTCATCTCTGGGATCAAACTTTAAAGGCTCGAAAAAAGTTGACCTGGTAAATTATCTGCTGGATAACCACAGTGATCAATTAAAATCCATAGATCTTAGTTATGCTGCGGTCGAATTACCCTCTCATATCAAATACGGAAAAGTAAATATGTATCTTCACCGCAAATTTGATGATGACAATGTATTCTGGGAAGATGATCACCTCGGAACTCCACTCCTTGAAACTGATCTTCCTCATGACGATGTAACTGATCTCTTAATCCAGTATGGTCATTACCATCGCTAATTTTTTCTTCCCCGAGCCACCGCCTCCTGCGGTGGCTTTTTTATCACCTCTCTTTTGACGCACACATTTTTTGTTCTACCAAGGCATTCACCGCTTCTTTTTTGCCTTGTATAAGTCATTTTAGTATACATTCCTGACTTTGTCAATGCATTCTTGCGTTATTTCTCTATATTTTGCCTTGACGAAATCATTTTTGCAAGGTATTATTAAAATCACTAAAATATAGAAAGAAGGCAATTATCAATGGAAATATATGAACGAATTAAAGAACTAAGGAAAAATCATCTAAAAATGTCACAGACCGCCTTCGGCGAACGGCTGGGGGTTAGCCGATCTGTAATCAATAATATTGAATTGAATGCATTGGCAAAGCCTGATCAAAAGCTTTCACTCTATAAATTAATCTGCAGTGAATTTAATGTAAGCGAAGACTGGTTGCTCCACGGCACCGGCGATATGTATGCCAACAAAGAAGCCGAGTATAGCACTCTAATCGACCAGATTATGACCGGAGAAAACGAATTTGCAAAAAACATCTTCAAAACCTTTGCACAGTTTGATGAAAAAGACTGGAAAGCTTTGCAGCATGTGATGGACAAGTTTACAAACACAACTACAGCGGAATATTCAAACGATCTCGCTACTGTCATTGATTCCATTCCGGATGATCCTGCAGAACTGGAGCGAATGTATCCGCCGATAGAGAAGACAGAGAAAAAGAAGGCGTAATATTGTTACATCTGAATCTATCATTCACATGGCATATTCCCCCAATAGCTACAACTATTGGGGGATTTTTTCGTTTTGGCAGGGAAACTTACTCCTCAGACCTGCTCACCATTCTCTCTGTCCAGCCATTAGCATTTTTGTTATCTATGATAACTTTTTGTTGATTTTTTTATTTATTGATGTTATGCTATTTAAAAAATAGGAGGTACACATTATGGAACCAAGAGAACGCGTCAAAGAATTAAGAAAAACATTGGGCTTGACGATGGAAAAATTCGGCAATCGACTTGGAGTAACTAAAGTAGCTATTTCTAATATAGAACGAGGCAATAGAAAATTGACAGAGCAGATGCTTAGATCTATCTGCCGAGAATTTGACGTCAATGAAGATTGGCTTCGCACTGGAGAAGGAGAAATGTTTCTTCCAGCAAGTCGAGAACGAAAGCTTGCTCGATTGACTAAAAACATCCTAAGCGAAGGAAGTACTTCGTTTAAAAACAGATTCATATCTATGCTTGCCGGATTGACAGAAGAAGAATGGGCATTTTTAGAGCGGAAAGCAAAAGAGCTGTTGGATCCAATAGAAGAACCTGATCCAGAAAGCGAACTCCAATCCATACTAGATTCTATTCCGAATGATCCGGCAGAGCTGGAGCGAATGTATCCGCCGGTAGAGAAGACCGAGAAAAAGAAGGCATAATATTGACATATCACGAGAATATGGTTAATATAATAACAAAGAAAGGCATCTGCTGCTAACAGATGCCCATCAGGAACCCCACTCCAAAGGTGGAGTTTCCTGAGCAGGCTTGTTTCTCTAAAGCAAAACGCCTACTCTGGTTGCGACAGAGTAGGCATTTTTATTTGTGCTTATTTCTCTTATCGAGAAAGGTAAGCAACGCAATGATTAAACCGCTGGAAGAAATCAATAAACTGATCATCTCCAGAAAAACCATGATGGTTTCGTATGTAGTCATCGGCGCCACCTCCCTTCCTATGTATTCCGGCAAACCGGTTATAGGCTCGGGAGACTGTCACCCCTGTCGTGGGTTCCATGTTTTTTATTTTAGCACAGTTTTCCACTGCCGACAACACACCTCATCGGTACAAATATATGGTTAAACTAATAAAAATGTATCAGATTAGAAATAGCATCCTTAAACTTTAGGCGGTAAAGGGATGCTTATTTCTTTTTATGCCCCGTTTTCTGCAATTACCTTATCACTATAATTTTTGATTCATAAATTGTCTCATCGAAATTGTCGTTAATATATATCACATTCAACTCCCTGTAGAATATTTTATATATATTTTTTTGGTGTAATTTAATGTGCTTGACATCTCTAATATGTGTATTCCTCTTATAGTATTTATTCATAACCCACTCCTTTATTGAAAATAGTATATAGTAAAATTACATTTCCGTGTTATTAATAATGCACATTTCCATAATTTTGGAAATATTTTATTTTAACGCAAAAAAGACAGCAGAAACACAAATTCTGCTGCCATTTATATTAGCGTCAAAATCCAAAGAAAAGCCCTCTCCAGCCTGTGGCGAGTGGCATAAATCATCTTTACTATTTCATTTTCTCACTAGGATTCCTATAGCGCAAGTTCTTTTTGAAATTTTTTTAATTAAATTATTTATTATATCTTGCTATGCATACATGCATTATTTATAATAGTTATACGAAATTATTATATTGCTGGGAGGAAAAGTCATGAAAGAATGTCCACACTGTCACGAATTACTCGGCGATTCCGCTGAAAATTGTTTTAACTGTCACTACAATTTCCGTCTTGGACGTGTTCCGAATGACGAAGATCAGGAATACCTTCGTCAGATTGATGCGAACAGAGTTGATCGGGAACAAAATTTTCAAATGTATAAAGCACAAGAGCAATTTCAGGATGAACAGATCCGACTCAAATTAAAGGAAGATATTGCAACAATACAGCAAAACAAGCTGAAGGTTATCATGCAAAATCCGTATTATGAATATGATGTTGTGCAACTTAAAGATTCTAAACTCGGATATGTCTCAGCAGATCGGCTACAAAAAACCATATATGAACATTCTTCGGCTGGCTGGCGTCTTAGTCACATGTCTACGAATCTTGTCAATACAAGCACACTCGGAGCTTCCGTCGGTGGATTCGGTAATATTCAGAATGTCGGAGCTGCTTCCAGTCAAATCACAGAAATCACGACCTTAATTTTTGAAAGATGCATAAAACCGGCAAAGTATATCTAATAACTTTATTCTGAGCAACCTATAGAATTTAAAAATGGTTGCTCATTTTTATAAATAAATGTATATTTTTCTTGACAAAGTACCCCCACGGGTGTATAGTTATATTAAACAAAGCAACTGCCCACCGCAGGGTTAAGCGGAGAAAGGAGAATATGATGATAAATATTGAAGAGTTGAATAACTTACCTTATGAGGAGGCAGATGATCTTGTCAGAGCTGCGGGATATGTGCAGCAAGACCAAGGTGATGCCGCTTACAATGGCGAGGCAGACCGTATAAGTGATACGTATTATTTTCTCTATGACGAGGACGATAATCAAATAGATGCGATTGACTTCGTCTTCATTTACAACGTTCTCGGTACCGGAGACGATACAGCTTTTGAAGAGGTCGAAAGCTACTGGAAACGAATGGAGGTAGAATGTTAAGAAAAATAAGGCAAAAGATGGGTTTGAGTCAAAGAGACTTAGCCGAAAGATCTGGGATATCCTTGAGGATGATCCAGAAGTATGAGCAGGGGCAAAAGGATATAAACAAAGCCCAAGCAACAACAGTTTACAAGCTGTCTAAGGCACTGAAATGTAATATGGAAGATCTGCTTGATCTGAACACACAGGATAACACTTAACTTTCTCCCCTATCCCGACTTATAAAGGGATAGGGTTTTATTTTCTACTTATAATCACTGTCAAATAGATCTGTGATTCTCACCCCTAAAGCTTTGGCTATAACCTCCAGCTCCATCAACGTCGGTGAGGTTTTGGAATTTTCAATGTTATTCAATGTGCTTTTGCTGATGCCAGTTAGTTTTGCTAACTGTACAAGTGTAATCCCTTTCTTCGTTCTCGCCTGCCAGGTTAAAATCTCCACTTCCATGCTCCTCCCGTTTATCTGTTACAAACAGAATACACGGAGAATTTTCGCCGGTCATTGCAAAATAATTTCCAGTCCTGGAAATTATTACATTAAACTTGAAGCGGTAAATGGATACTTATTTCTTTTTATTGACGTGATTGTCTATGTACGGCAGTGCCGCAAAAATTACCAGCAACAATTCTTTTTTTATTGCTGTTATGGCTGGTGTAGTTTGCCACTACATCATCAAATGGTTAGATAGCGATAAATAATGACAACTAGCCTCGGTGTGGTTTCACCGTAATGAAACAAAAAAGCCCCACAGATGGCAGTCTGTGGGGCTTTCGTTGGTACTTCCGTGATAGAAACATCATTTCTTTTTGCCTAATGGCATTATAGTATATGCCAAATTCAGATGCAATATGCAAATAATAAATTTCATTTTCCCACTAGGATTCCTATAGCGTAAGTTTTTTTGAATTTTTTTGAAATTATTGACATATCACAAAAATACGGTTAATCCGTAGAGGATGCTATTTCTTCTTGATAACTAATTTAATTCATTTTTTCTTTGATCGCTGCAACCACAAATTCATTACGGCTTTTGTATCCCTGTTCCTTCGCTGCTTTATCAATCTCCGCTTTTTCTCCTGCAGGAACTGTCACAAGGAACTGATCATACGCCTTTGCGTTATATTTGTTCTTTGCCTTCGTTGCCGCTGTTCCACCCGTCCGTTTTTCTGCCATATGATCCTCCTGTTATCTGTCTGTGCTCTCCTTGTCTTCGCTGATATTTTGTATCAGGAGCACGAAGCACAAAATGTATAGTATAATTTTTATTCCATCCAAAATTGACAATGCTGCAAAGTCCCCATCAAGAATATCCATGATTACCAAAGCAATGAGCAATATCGAAATTTTCCTGTTCATATTTATTTCAAGGTGTGATATACTTACATCAGAAAAAGCATTGCCCCCTTTCGGGGGCTGCCCTTATGGGCAGCTATGATATTTACTTTTTCTTTTTGGACTTTTTAGATTTTTTCTTTTTAACCAGCTGCCGGGCTGTAAGTGCTAAAACGAGAATTTCTAATAAGTCCTTTGCTATTTCTAGCAAATCATGCAATGTATTCACTGCCTTGTACCTCCTTTCTATGATTCTATTATATACTTATATAAGTATATTGTCAAGTGCTATTTTCAATTTTTTAAGATATTTCAAAACATTTTTTAAACTCTATACAGATTATTTTTATTGATTTTTTAATCGGAGAATCATATAATAAATAAAACATTAGGAGGAATGTGCGATGTTAACATATAAAATTGATGTTCTTGACACACTCAAGGAAAGCGGTTATAACACAACTCGAATATTACGAGAAAGCTTAATAAGCCAGTCTGCGGTTCAGAAGATACGAAGGAACGAGATGGTTGGTATGAAAACGCTCGAAAAGCTTTGCGAGTTGTTAGATATGCAGCCTGGGAATATCATCAAGTACGTTGAAGATAAATAAACTTAAAAAAGACTATTTGCAATGATCAATTTGCAATATATCAATGTTAATGGGAGGAATACATGACATGGTAGCTATATATGTAAGGCAGAGTTTAGATAAAAAAGATTCTTTGTCAATTGATTCTCAGATAGAGGACTGCATCACTCTCTGCAAAAGAAACGGATGGAGTGATTACAAAATCTATCGTGACAAAGGATGGTCTGCCAAAAACCTTGATCGTCCATCCTTCCAGCAGATGAACGACGATGTAATGAATGGCAGGATCGAAGCCGTTGTATGTTACAAAATCGATAGAATAAGCCGATCCATCCGAGATCTGGTCAATCTGATCGAGGATTACAGCGAGCTTGGCGTGCATTTCGTGTCGTTCTCGGACAACATCAATACAGCGGCTCCCGGTGGAATGATGCTGGCTACATTGTTTGGTTCTCTGGCGCAGATGGAACGAGAATCAATCATAGCCCGTGTTACCGATAACTATTATTATCGCTGTGAACAAGGCTTTTGGGGCGGCGGTCCTGCCCCTTATGGCTATCGACTCAAGAAAACTGTTGTGAATGGACAGAAGCACACGGTACTGGAGCAGGATCCGGCGGAATCTGCTATTGTGCGCCAATTTTTTGAATGGTACTTAGAACCCGGCGGAACGGTATACAAGATTTTAAAAAAGGCTGACAAGGAAAATATTGTGACTAGAAAGGGGAAGCCATGGACATCCCGTGTCGTGTCTGATATATTATCAAAGGCTGTATACGCGCCGAACACAATGGATATTTACAATTTTTATGCAGAGCAGGGAGTAAAGCTTCGCATCTCACCGGATCAATGCGATGGCAAACAGTCCGTCAATCTGTTTGGCAAAAGAGATCGCGGTAGTAAGCATCCAAAAAGATCGCGTCCGGCATCCGAAATGACCTTTGCGATCGCACTCCATTCCCCTATCATTGACAGTGATACATTCCTGAGAGTACAGCAGAAAAAGAAAACGACGCTCAGCACAACACCACGCACAGGAACATCTCGCACAACCATCCTGTCCGGTCTTGTGCGATGTGGTTCGTGCGGACGTGCAATGTCTCCTTCCGGAAGCAATCGAGGCGTGAGATACTTCACCTGCTCCGGAAGACGGAACTATGCGTCCGGCACATGCAGCTCCTCAAGCATACAGGTACAAAAGCTGGAAGATATCGTCCTTGCACATACATTGAATCATTATTCATCCCCCGATATCATGCAAATATTGGAACAATGCAAGAATCGCACGCTCAGCCCACAGGAATCTGTTCAGCTGAATACTTTGAAACAGGAGCTTGCCACCACGGAAAATGAAATTTCATCCCTGATCGATGCATGCCTGGTCAGCAACCCTACAGCAATCTCTTACTTGAACGACCGCATTGAGAAGCTCGATCAACAAAAGAAAACAATTATGCATAAAATAACGGCACTGAAAAATTCGAAAAACGAAATACAAGAATTATTACAGAATATAGACCTTGAACAACTTCCGGAAATTTTTGCCGGAGATGACTTTGATTTAAAAAAATACGTCTGCAGTCAGCTGATCCGAAAGATCACTTTCTACAGTCAGGAACACATCAAAATTGAATATGCTGTTTGATGAAATACCATAGAAAGCCCCAGAAAATGGGGCTTTCTATGGTATTTCATACTGCGTGGGATGTAGACAGCTTGGACTGGAAGGATTACGGAATCGATTCCATCATTAAAACGGTCTGTGAGCACAAGCATCTTGGCAACGGTTCCATCATTCTGTGCCATAACGGTGCAAAGTATACAGCAGACGCACTGGACACACTGATCACAACATTGCAGGAAAAAGGCTATGAGTTTGTCCCTATCTCGCAACTGATCTATCCGGACAGCACCGAAATCGATACGGAAGGACGCCAGCATCCAGCCCGGTAACCATGCTTTTTCCAAATATGTTATAGTTACAAGACTTTTTGTTGTTTGTCTCATTCCGCGGATATTATCTCTTTTCTATTGGTATTGCCGCAAAAGACGTTCTTCAAAGTCCTTCTGCGGCAGAGGCTTGTCAAAGACATATCCCTGAATGATATGGCACCCCACCTTTTCAAGATAGTCGAGCTGCTGCTTTGTCTCTACGCCCTCTGCAACCATTTCCTTTCCAAGCTGGTGCAAAAGCTCGACAATGCTCCACAGCATCATCATATCTTTGTCTTTGCCGGCATACTCCTCCTCCAACGGAATAAAGGACTTGTCAATCTTTACAATATCTAAGTCTACCTTCTTCAACATATTCAATGAAGAAAATCCGGTTCCGAAATCATCAATAGCGGTATGGATCCCATATTTTTTAAAGCCTTCCACAATCCCCGACATGATCCCATACTGCTGGAAATCCTCACTCTCTGTGAGTTCCACCTCAATATAATGATGCGAAATGCCAAAATGGTCAATCACCCGGATAACATGCTCTACAAAATCCACCTCTTCCAGATGCTTCCGCGAGAAATTGACAGAGATGCATACGTTCTCTTCCCCTCGTTCTTCTCTTGACTTGATCAGGCGGCAGACCTGCTCAAGCACATAATAATCCAGCCTGCAGATGCTTCCCTCCTGCTCTAATTGCGGAATGAACTTAACCGGCGGCACCAACTTTCCGTCCTGCACCCAGCGGACAAGTGCTTCCGCGCCACAGATTCTGTCGGTACGGCTGTCTACCTTGGGCTGATAATATACAACAAAGCCGCCCTGCTCCATAATAGAAGCAAAATTGGAGATCACATTCTGGCGTTCCATCATTTCCTGATAGATCTGATCGGAATACCAGACAACGCCGCCCACACCACAACTTCTTGCCTCCTGATAGGCAATGCTTGCTCTCGACATAACCTCTCTTACAGTAAGAACCTTTTCAAGACGGCTGACACCGATCGTCGCACCGAAGATAAAGGTTTGGGATTTTAGTTTATTACTGAAGAACACCTTCATTTCCTGCAGCTCCCGGATAAACGCATCCGTATTCTCTGTCCGGACCAGAGCAACAAAATTATCACCTCCCAGTCTGGCAAGGTTTTCCTCCTCCTGCAAAAGAGCCTGGATCTGCGAGGTGTACTGACGCAGGATCTGATCTCCCTCCGCGTAGCTAAAGACTTTATTGACATATTTAAAATTATGTATATTAAAAAATACCACACAATATCGTTCCAGTATGCCGCGTGCCATCAGCATCCCTGCAAAGCCGGTAAATGCATATGGATTGGCAGCCCCGGTCTCCATATCGGTATTTAGGATCTGCTCCAGAAAATTCTGTCTCATATTTCTGTCATACCAGAAAAATACGTCCCGCAGAAGGATTTCCAACTCGTCCCGTCCGTAATCTGTCTGTTCCTCGTCCCATACAACATGAAACACCACATTTCCTCCGGTTGTAAAGGCAAACAAAAAGTCCGTGCTTTCTCCGAAGCCCTCCTTTGCTGCCAGCATGACACTGCGCTGCTCTCCGTGAAGCTGATAACGGTTCGGCGGGATCGTAAGTTCCATTTCCACCTTGATCAACCCAAACTCATCTGACACCAGAGCGATTGCATCCACAATATACTTCTCGCACTGCTTTAAGTCCACCGCCTCCTGATAAAGACAGTTCCAAAACTTCTTTATTGTAGGATTGAAAAATCCCCCGTTTTCCTTTTCCATCGCTTTCTCTTCTCCTTCCAGCCCTTCTGTATACCATTTTCTACTTATTTCATTTATTATATATGATATCTGCATTATCATTTAATGTCAACTAAATATATTCTCATTTAGAAATCCGACACATTCTCATTTACTATTTTACTTTATCTGCAGAATGGTGTAGTATGTAATATGTGGCTTTTGCCACACAATTTATGTTATGGGGGATTTTATCATGAACAATAGAGATTCATTTAAGAATAGATGGGGGTTTATTCTTGCCTGTATCGGCTCAGCAGTGGGCATGGGCAATCTTTGGATGTTTCCAACCCGAGTCTCCATGTACGGAGGCGGTTCCTATCTCGTACCTTATTTCATTTTCGTTGCGCTGATCGGCTCCACCGGAGTGATTGGGGAAATGAGCTTTGGACGTGCCACCAAATCCGGACCTGTCGATGCCTTCGGCACAGCCTGCGAAATGCGTGGTCACAAATGTATCGGACGTATCCTCGGATACATTCCGGTCCTCGGTTCTCTTGCCATGGCGATCGGTTACACCGTTGTGATGGGATGGATTCTCAAGTATATGATCGGTTCATTTACCGGAACGACACTTGCCCCGGCTGACGCAGAGGGCTTTGGCACAGAATTCGGCAGCATGGCAACCGCCTTTGGTAACAATTTCTGGCAGCTCCTCGCACTGGCTGCAGGAATGTGCATTCTAATGTTTGGCGTCAGCCTTGGTATCGAAATGGCAAACAAGATCATGATGCCTGTTTTTTTCTGTCTTTTCGTGATCCTCAGTATTTATGTGGCATTTCAGCCCAGTGCTGTGGACGGCTATAAATACATCTTCCGGATCGACCCAAAAGCTTTCGCTGATCCGACAACATGGATCTTCGCATTGGGACAGGCGTTTTTCTCCCTGTCGGTTGCCGGAAACGGCACTCTGATCTACGGATCTTATCTCTCCGATTCTGAGGATATTCCGGCTGCTGCGGGCAGAGTTGCCCTGTTTGATACACTTGCTGCCCTTCTTGCTGCAATGGTGATCATCCCGGCAATGGCGACAACCGGTGCCAGATTAAATCAGGGTGGACCGGGACTGATGTTTATTTATCTTCCTGCGTTATTTAAATCAATGCCGGGCGGATATCTGATCGCGATTATCTTTTTCGTTGCTGTCTTTTTTGCCGGTCTGTCCTCACTGATCAATCTGTACGAAGCACCGATCGCAACAATACAGGAGCTGTTTCATCTGAATCGTAAAATATCCTGCGGGATCATCGCTGTTATCGCACTCGCAATCTCCATCTGTATTCAGGGAATCGTATCCGACTGGATGGATATTCTCTCTATCTATATCTGCCCGCTTGGTGCCGGACTTGCAGGCGTTATGTTCTTCTGGGTTTGTGGTAAGAAATATGTAGAAACACAGGTAAATACCGGGCGTGAGAAACCGTTCACCAATAAGTTTCTTCCGATCTGCAAATACATCTACTGCCCGATCTGTATTCTTGTTCTGATCCTTGGCATCGCACTGGGTGGTATCGGCTGATATATGATTTTACTTTGTAAAAACTTAAAATACCCAGAAGACTGTGATCTGGAAATTGACTTGTCACTAACGGTTGGATGAACGTGCCTTCCCGTATTTGCCTCTGGGTGTATCCAGGTGTTTCGAAAGGCACTTGCGCTCACCACTACTTACGCCTTGTTTTGTAAGGCGTTATGTAGTGCTGCGTAGCGCATTGTAGCGCAAGCGTGCCGACCGAAATAACTGGATACACCCAGAGGCCTAAACGATCCAGACACGTTCATCAATCCTTTGATTCTACAACGATCAAAACACCGGTGCGAAGAAGAATTTCTGCCTTATCCGATGTCTCATCCATCTCATTGCTGATTGCTCTGGCAATCCCTACTTCAAGCGTATAGTCCTCGATCAGGTATTTCAGCCCTCGCAGTGTCACTCCTGTCACGGTACTTGTCAACGGCAGTAAGGACAGATATTTTCCATACATATCCTGTCTTTCGATTGAAAGCGTACTGTCGGTCAAACGTATCCTGTTACGGCTGTCCACGATATATGCCGGAACCTTCTGCTTCAATGCAAGCATTAATATATTAATATTTGCCAGAAAATGATCCAGTCTTCCTCCGGTTGCTCCCAGAAAAGTGATCTCATCCGCTCCCTTTTCAAGGATCCACTCAAGAACAAGCTGCGTATCCACATAATCCTTCTCCTTGGGATAACGAACCCATTCGCAATGCTCGGAGCCTTCCACCTTTCCCTCACGGTATGCCTCGAGGATTTCAGGGGATACACTGTCAAAATCTCCCATAAAATAATGAACCGGCATACCAAGCCGGTATGCCGTGTTTAAACCGGAGTCCGCACAGACAACCGTATCATATTCTTGGGAAGCTGTGTACTCCTCCGCAAAATCCATATTTACTTTTCCACCTGTTATCAATAAAACTTTTCCAAGCATATTACTTCTTCCGTTCTTTCATAATCTCTCTTACTGATGACTCAAACTCTCTGCGGTCGCGCTGTTTCTGAATTTGCTTACGCTGAATATCATAAATATAACGGATCAGCTTCTGATCAGACTCCTCATAAATGCAGCCGTAATAATAGCGGTACTTGCGGTTTCCTTTGACTTGGTCGTCCACCCGCACGACAACACATCGAACCAGCAGCGGACCGTAATCCGACGGAATCCTTGTGTAGAAGCGGTTATCCTTTTCCAAAAGCTCGTTGCTGTAAAATCCCATCCCCGTCTCACTGATATCATGCACAAAGCCGCGCGCCTTCTTCTCAACGGCTTCCTTCATCGGAACCATTCTGAGACGCTTTTCGATGAATATCTTGCCGGATCTGGAATCCTCTTCCCGCTCCAGCTCCACACCGTTCACGTCCACAAGTGCTTCGTACTCTTCCTTCACCAACGGAGCATACGACAGACGCTGTCTGTTGCCCGGCACCTGATAAAAAACGATATCCACATCCGCATCAATGGCTACCCGGTACGCCTGACGACGATTAAACGACTGACCTTTGTTGACGATTTCAAAATAATGAACCGGTTCATCGTCCAGTTTACCAAGACCAGCCTTGACATTCAGCCATTCCCACATCTGATCCTCACTGCGGTAAACCAGACGTATGTTATCCTCCGGGCGAAATTTAAACGCTCTTCCCCCCGCCATGATTGCGGTCAGACACACTCTCTTGACCCCTGTCTTTTCCACCTTGCTGACAAGTCGATAACGGTATCCGTCACGATCCACATAGACCTCCAGCGTTTTGCCAAGTGCAATATTCTCAAGAAGCACCGGCGATCACCTCCTGTAAATCCCATACATTTTCTCTTATGTTACCGCGAAAAACAGCCGTCCCGGCTACGGCAAGATCAGTTCCGTTCTGTATGATCTCGCACAGATTATCGCGTGTCACTCCTCCATCAAACTCGATCAGATAGTCATAACCATTCTCACGACGAATCTGATCCAGTTTCTTTACCTTCTCCAATGTCTCCGGTATCAGCTTCTGCCCGCCAAATCCCGGTTCTACCCCCATAACAAGAACCATATCGATCTGATCTAAATACGGCATCAGCACGTTAACATCCGTTCCCGGATTCACGCTGAGCGCTCTTTTGACCGGATACTGCTTCATAACAGTAATAGTCTCACCAATGTCACTGCACGCCTCGACATGAACCGTAATGCTGTCCGCTCCCGCCTCGACAAATTCCTTTATATATCTTGCCGGCTCTTTAATCATCAAATGCACATCAAACATCATCTGACAACCTGTGCGGATTGATTTGATCACGGGCATACCAAAGGAAATCGATGGCACAAACACTCCATCCATCACATCCACATGAAGAACCTTCAAACCGCTTTCCTCGAGAGTATGCAACTGCTCCCCCAAGCGCATAAAATCAGCCGATAAAATTGACGGTGCTAATTCGCTCATATAGTGATACCATGCCTTTCTTTGATTATACCCTAATATTTTTTCTGCTGGCGCAGTTCCTCATAAAACTGCTTGTAATTGTCGTAACGATCCCTGGATATCTCCTGCCGTTCCAGTGCATTCTTGACACCGCAGTCCGGTTCATTGATATGAACGCATCCCAGAAAACGACACTCTTGAGACGGCTCCGCAAATTCCGGATAATAATTTCGCAGCTCTTCCTTCTCAATTTCCGGAAGACGCAGCGAGGTAAAACCCGGCGTGTCCATAATATAGGTCTGACCGCCAATACAGAACAACTCTGTATGACGCGTCGTATGGCGTCCGCGTTTGATCTTGCGGCTGATCTCTCCGGTCTCCATCTGAGCCTTCGGAAACAATATATTCATCACGGAGGATTTCCCCACTCCGGAAGGACCTGCCATCACGGTTGTCCTGCCCTCCAGAAGCTCTCGAAGCTCCTCCATACCTGTCCCATTTATGGTACTCGTCACAAGTACTCTTGCACCACAGGCCCTGTACTGGGAAACAATTCTTTTCGTCTCCTCTTCCTCCTGGTCATCTGATTTATTAAAGCAGATGATCACCGGAATATCCTGCGTCTGCATCATCAGCAGAAACCGGTCAAGAAGATTTAAGTTCGGCTTCGGAAAAGACAGTGCAAACACAACGACCGCCTGATCCACATTGGCAGATGCCGGACGGATCAATGCATTCCTGCGCGGCAGTATCTCGGTGATATTGCCGGTTCCTGCCTGCTCATCCAACATCTCAAACTCCACATTGTCCCCGACCAGCGGTTTGATATTGCGGTTGCGGAATATCCCCTTTGCCTTGCATTCGATCAGTACATCGGCTGCTGCAGACTCCGGATGGATATAATAAAAGCCTCCGACCCCTCGTATAATCTTTCCTCTCATCATTTCGCCGTCTTCTGGAAGTCCACGGTATAGGTACCGATCGTCTGTCCGTCTTTTGTTACAGTAATCGTTCCGCTGTTCTCACTCCAGCCCTTAACAGGAAACTCCTTCGGGAAATCGTCGTAGCTTAACGTTCCGCTCCATACCGGCTGTGACTTGCCATCCTGTGTCAGTACTATCTTGATCATCGCCGGATCATCGTCCGGACTACTGAACGGATTATCCGCTACGGTAACACTTCCCTCATAGCTGTAGGAGGTGCTGTCACTCTTCGGTGTCGAGGTCGGCTCAACCGCCTTCGTTCCAAGACTGACGGAATATTCGACCACGCTGCCCTTCTCTACCTTCGAACCCGACTTCTGTGTCTGACTGATTACGGTTCCTTTTGTTTTATCGGAATAAATATAAGTTACTTTTGACTTTAAGCCGGCGGAAGTCAGACGCTCCTGCGCTACAGACTCCTTCTTGCCGACCAGGTTTGGTACAACTGCCTGATTGCCCTCTGCCCCCATACTGAGTACGAGATTGACACTGGTTCCCTCATCTACACTGGAGCCGATTACCGGATCCGTGCTGATCACGTTGCCCTTTGCAACGGTGTTGTTATATTCCTCGGAAACAGATCCTACCTTGAGCTTTGCATTCTCGATCATAGTACGGGCATCTGCCTCTGTCTTATTGGATACATCCGGAATCGTCACACCGGAATCACCCTGACTGTAGTAAATAGTCACACGGGCACCCTCGTCTACTATCTCCCCCTCAGCAGGCTCCTGATCCGTAACGATGTTCGGATCTTCATCTGCCTCGATCGGCTTAAGCTGCCAGTGAAGATTCTTGTCGGTGAGCATCTGCTCCGCATCCTCCAGGCTCTTACCAATGATGCCCGGCACAACAACCTGACCATCCTCCGCAACAACTGCCGTTGCTGTCGGTGTCGCTGTCGCACTTGCCACATCCTTATCCTTGCCGGAATGTCCCCACCAACCTGCGAACTTGCCGATGATCAGAACAACACCGATAATGATGATCACTGCCACTACGGCACTGCAGATTTTTAAGATCTTCTCCAACTTCGGATCGATCGCATCATCCTCATAATACGGTTCTTCCTCAAAATTATCATCTGTAACCGGATCCACTGCCCGGGATGCTTCCTTGATCGCATTTAACTCGATATCAGAAATCTTCTTGGTCGGAGAAGGATCTACAACCATAGATTCCAGCTTGACATATTCTCCATCCGGCTCGCTGACCGCACGCTTCAGATCAGCGATCAGGGCTGCTGCATTCAGATAACGCAGCTCCGGCTTCTTCTGCATACACTTGCGAACAATCTTGGATAAGCTCATCGGGATCTCCGGATCCAGTTCATGAAGAGGCGCTGCCTCCTCCTGAATGTGTGACAATGCCACTGCTACCGTGCTGTCCCCCTCGAAAGGAACATTGCCGGAGAGCATCTCATACATTGTAACGCCCAATGAATAGATATCGCTCTTCTCGTCACTGTAGCCGCCTCTTGCCTGCTCCGGGCTGATATAATGCACAGATCCCATTGCATTTGAGGTGATCGTATTGGAGGTGGCTGCCTTGGCGATTCCAAAGTCTGTCACCTTCACCTTGCCTTCCTTGGAGATAATGATATTCTGCGGTTTGATATCACGGTGGATAATATGATTGTCATGTGCAGCCTCCATCCCCTGTGCGATCTGCACAGCGATACCGACAGCTTCGTTGACCTCCAGCTTGCCCTTTTTCTCGATGAACTTCTTGAGCGTGATTCCCTCAACTAACTCCATCACGATATAATTGTAATTCTCATCCTCGTCAACATCATATACATTCACAATATTCGGATGAGATAATCCTGCTACCGACTGTGCTTCCGCACGGAACTTTGCCACAAATTTCGCATCACTGCTGTATTCCTGACGAAGTACCTTGATCGCAACAAAACGGTTGAGACGATGATCCTTCGCCTTATACACATCTGCCATTCCGCCGGATCCTACTTTATCTATAATCTCATAACGATCACTTATCATCATACCTGGACCTATCATGCTTTTCCTCCAATCTATACCTGAACGAGTACGGCTGTAATGTTATCGCTGCCGCCGTTATAATTTGCCTGATCAATCAGCCGATCTCCTGCTTCCTCCAGAGATCCTGCATGATGGATGATATATTCAATCTCCTCATCCTCCACCATATTTGTCAATCCGTCGCTGCAAAGAAGGATCACATCTCCCTCTCTGACCTGAAGCTCAAAATAGTCTGCCTGCACCATCTCATCAATACCGAGTGCCCGCGTGATAATGTTCTTCTGCGGATGGACTCTCGCCTCGCTCTCGGTGATATTTCCTATCTTGACCATCTCCTCCACCAGAGAATGATCCGTGGTAATCTGCTGCAATTCATCTCTCAATAAATATAAACGGGAATCGCCAATGTTGGCAACATAAAGAGTATCCTCCTGTAATGTACATGCCACCATCGTGGTTCCCATGCCTTCAAATTCAATATCTTCCTTCGCCGACTCATAAACAGCGCGGTTAGCATATGTGATTGCCTCCTCAAAGATTGTAACCGGCGTCTTGCTGGCGCTTTCTCGAACCTGTGCTACCATATTCTCAATACATAATCTCGATGCACGGTCGCCTGCCTTGTGACCACCCATTCCATCGGCAACGATAAACAGATTCCGGAAACTACCCACTGGGCTGTCACTGCAAAACAAGCTATCCTGATTCATGGTCCGCTTAATGCCGACATCCGTTTTTGAATATGACTTCATGTAGTTTCCCCTCCTTTGTCTTTATTTGGTAACTGACTGCAGACGGTTCATAAGGCCGTCTGATTGTTTTCATTCGTATTTAATCATTAATATACATATTACATTTTACTATAGTGTCCCCAAAAAGGCAAGTAAAATCAGGGAAGCAGCAATATCAGCGATTTTTATTGCGCAATTGTCCACATGCTGCGTCAATATCGCTTCCCATTTCTCTCCGGATCGTCACATTAATATGGTGGCACTCAAGCACACTCTGAAACTGACGGATATTCTCAGGAACCGAGCGGTGTCCCATCCTTCCCTCCACTGCATTCAGAGGGATCAGATTGACATGACACAGCATACCGCGCAGCCTTGCGGCAAGCTCCAGTGCATTCTCTCTGCTGTCATTGGTTCCCTGTACCATTGTGTACTCAAATGTGATACGTCTGCCCGTCTCCTCAATGTACTTACGACACGCATCCATGATCTCGTTCATCGAGAAACGGTTTGCTACCGGCATCATTTCCCGGCGGATCTCATCGTTCGGTGCATGAAGCGAGATTGCCAGTGTGATCGTCAGCTCCTCCCTCATCAGATCATAGATCTTCGGCACAAGACCACACGTAGAGAGCGTAATGTTACGCTGACTGATATGAAGTCCGTTTTCATCGGACAGCATCCGGATAAAACGGATCACGTTCTCATAATTGTCAAGCGGCTCTCCAATTCCCATGATGATCACATTGGAGACTCGCTCTCCGATATGACGTTCAATCTCGTAGATCTGATCTAAGATCTCCGAGGTTGCCAGACTTCTTGTCAGTCCTCCCACGGTGGAGGCACAGAAACGGCAGCCCATCCGGCAGCCAACCTGCGAGGACACGCAGACACTGTTGCCGTGATGATATTTCATCAGCACCGTCTCCACCATATTGCCATCGGAAAGCTCCATTAAAAACTTGCGGGTACCGTCCTTTTTCGAGATCTGCTCTCGCCGGATCTGCACGCCGCCAAGACTGCATTTTTCCTTTAACCGGTCTCTGAAAGCCTTTGAGAGATTGGTCATCTCATCAAAATCTGTCACCAGTTTCTGGTGCATCCAGGAATAAAGCTGTTTTGCACGAAACTTCTTTTCGCCCATGGCTTCGATGAAGCTCTGCAGCTCCTTCATATCCATGCTTTTAATATCAATCCGCTCCATCACGCCTGCTCCTTTCTCCGAAATGCCGCCAGAAAGAATCCGTCTCCACCGGCAAGATCCGGCAAAACCTGCAGATATCCTTTCTCAGCACATTCCCCTAATACGCTCTCCGGCAAAAGTGTTTTCAGCATCACCGGCTCTAACGGCAGCTTTTCTGCGATCCATGCCGCCTGCTCCTCATTCTCTTCCGGAGCGATCGTACAGGTGCTGTATAAAAGCGTTCCGCCCGGCTTTAAATAACGGTATACATTCTTCAGTATCTTGCGTTGCTGCACAGCCAATGCCCGGATATCCTCCGGCTTTGTCTTATATTTGATATCTGCCTTGTGTCCGATCACACCAAGACCGGAGCATGGCAGATCCGCCACGACCACATCAGCGGTCTCTTCCCATTCCGGGATAAATTCCATCGCGTCATGCTTTTTGAGCTTCACATTATGAAAACCTGTCCGGATCAGATTCTGACGGATCAGTGTAACCTTTTCCTTGGTGAGATCGCACGCACGGATCAGTCCTTCCCCATGCATCTTGTCGGCAATGTGGATTGATTTTCCACCCGGTGCGGCACAGACGTCGATCACAACGCTGTCTTCGTTTACCGGTGCTGCCTCTCCCACGATCAGCGAACTTTCATCCTGCACCTGAACCCAGCCCTTCTCAAATGCCTCCAGTTCATTTAATCTGCCATAGTCACGGATACGCAGTGCATTCGGAAACAGTCTGCCCTCTTCTACCGTAACGCCCTGTTTACGCAAAGAAGCTACGATATCCTCCTTAGACGCTCTGGACAGATTACATCGCAGACTGATGCCGCGTTCCTCATCCAGAAAGCTTCTTAATATCGCCTCTGTTTGCTGTGGACCGTACTGCTCCATAAAACGTGTCACGATCCATTCCGGCATGGAGTACCACACACTGAGATGACGCACAAGATTCTCCTTTGCCTTCGGGTACGGTGTATCCTCATGAAAACGGACCACGTTGCGCAAAACACCATTGACAAAGCCCTTGAGCGGGATCAGATGATTCGTGCAGGCAAGCCTGACCGCTTCGTTACACGCTGCACTGTCCGGCACCTGATCCATATACATGATCTGATAGACCGCCAGACGCAGGATCTGCCGTACCATCGGCTTCTGCTTTGCCACCGGAAGTTTGGAGTAACGGTCGATTACATAATCGATCTCCACACAGCGCTCGATCGTTCCCTCGACAAGACGCATCAAAAACGCTCTGTCTCTCCGGTCAAGTCCCGTCTGTTGCTCCAATATGCGGTGCAGCACTTTATCACAGTATTCACCGTTATCCATTACTGCTGTCATCGCCTCCAGCGCAAGCTGTCTTACACTTCTTATCTGCCCGCTCCGGCTGCCCGCTCCGCCTGTCTTCTTTCCCGTGTACTGATTTTGTCTTCTCTCCTGTGGCATTCCGTCTGAATCCTCCATCTCTGTATTCGCATCTTTCCCGATGCCCTAACGATATACACAAACGAAAGAACCCTTAACGGGTTCTTTCACAAATAAATCCTCTTATCACGAAAGAATACTTTCCTCTGTCAGAGAATATCCCCGCAGAAACGCTTCTGTATCCATGCGTTTCTTACCCTCTAGCTGCAGAGAACGGATCACCAGAAGATCTCTTCCGGTCTGCACCGTAAAGTAATCCTTTCCAACCTCCACGATCTGCCCCGGCTTCGCTACCGGTGTCTGCTCCTGAGCCTTCACATCAGCATCCCAGAGCTTAAGCATTTTGCCATCCAGATGCGTATATGCACTCGGCCACGGATTTAAACCACGGATCAGTCTTTCTATCACAATCGCATCCTTTGTAAAATCAATCTCCCCCAGTGCTTTGGAAAGCATTTTGGCATAGGTATGTTTCTCATGCTCCTGCGGTACCGGAGATAAGGTTCCCTGCTCCGCCTGCTCTAAAGCCTGTAATAAAAGTGGTCCTCCAAGCCCGGAAAGCTTGTCAAACAGACTTCCTCCGGTCTCCTTCGGATCGAGCGTATACTTCTCCACCAGAAGAATATCTCCGGTATCCAGTCCCTTATCCATCTGCATGATCGTCACGCCGCTTTCTTTGTCACCGTCGATCACGGACCACTGGATCGGTGCAGCACCGCGCAGCTTTGGCAGCAGTGATGCATGCACATTCATACAGCCGTATTTCGGAAGGTTTAATACGCTTTCCGGCAGAATCTGTCCAAACGCAACGACAACGATCACATCCGGTACAAGCTTCTCAAGCTCCGGCAAAAATGCCGGATCCTTTACCTTTTCCGGCTGCAGCACCGGCACATCTGCCTCCAGCGCCTTCTCCTTTACCGGGGATGGCTGCAGCTTACCGCTTCGTCCTTTCGGACGATCCGGCTGCGTGACAACACCGACCACTTCGTGACGGCTTTCTAACAATGCCGCAAGTGTCGGTACGGCAAAATCCGGAGTTCCCATAAATACTACTCTCATACTCTGTCACCTCTCCACAAGTCTATTCTTCTTCCAGATCAGAATTGTTCAAAAGCTCTCCCTCGACCAGAGAAACATAAAGCTCTCCCTCCAGATGAGCGATCTCATGCTGAAGTGCTCTCGCCAAAAGCTCCTCTCCCTCGACAATGATCTCTTCCATGTTCTCATTTAACGCCTTTACCTTGCAGTAATTGGCTCTTGTAACGATGCCCGTTTTACCCGGCACACTTAAGCATCCCTCGTAACCGGTCTGCTCACCGGACTTTTCGATGACCTCCGGATTGATCAGAATGATCGGCTGATCCCCCTCCGGTGACACATCGATCACAACGATCCGTTTCAAAACACCCACCTGCGGTGCCGCAAGACCAACGCCCTGCGCATCATACATAGTCTCTAACATATCCTCGATCAGTGTCTGTATTCTCGGGGTCATTTTCTTAACTTCCCTTGATTTCTGATATAATAATTCATCTCCAATGGTTCGTATTGTACGAATTGCCATAGTGTTACCTGCCTTTCTCCGGGAAATGCTCCCTGACTTAAAGATTAAAATCAAACTGCAGTCTGCAGTCCCTGTATGTTTCCTGTGCCTTCATATATTGTTCCAGTCCATTCTTGATCTGACGCAGAATACGGTAATCTGCGCATTTAGCATAGATCACATACCGGTATACGTCCTTCGCTTTGGACAAGGATGCCGGTGCCGGTCCCAGTATGACTACCTGCTCATACCGTCTCATCTGCTCTGCCAGCCTGTCCGCAAGCTCCTGCGCATGTCCACGCTGTTCGGAAAGCACCAATACCCCTAGTATATTAGAAACCGGCGGATAATGCAAGATTTGTCTCTGGATCAGTTCCTGCTCGTAAAATCCGAGGTAATCCTGCTTCGCAGCCGAAACAATGCTGTAATGCTCCGGCTGATATGTCTGAAGCACGACATCTCCCGGCTTCTCACCGCGCCCGGCTCTTCCTGCTGCCTGTGCAAGAAGCTGATATGTTCTCTCTGCTGCCCGGAAATCCCCCACATTCAGGGAAAGATCCGCCGCAAGGATCCCTACAAGCGTTACATTCGGAAAATCATGTCCCTTCACGATCATCTGTGTTCCGATCAGAATATCGGCACTTCCCGCAGCAAAATCCCGAAGGATTTTTTCATGCCCTTCCTTGCCGGTTGTTGTATCCGCATCCATCCGTAGCACACGCGCCTGTGGGAAACGTTCGCGGACAAGCTGCTCCACCTTCTGCGTGCCGATGCCAAAGGTTCCGATATACCTCGACCGGCATTTCGGACACAAAGCCGGCATCGTTGCCTGATAGCCGCAGTAATGACACACCAGATGCTCGAGTCTGCCATAATGCATATGTGCTGTCATCGACACGGAGCAGTGCGGGCATTTGATGACCTCACCACACTTCCGGCAGGACACGGAACCCGCATAGCCGCGCCGGTTTAAAAACAGGATGATCTGTTCCTTTTTCGCAAGCCGGTCCTGCATAAGCTCCATCAGCTTTCCGCCAAAGATTGACCGGTTCTTCCGTTCCAGCTCCTCGCGAAGGTCCGTCACCCAGACCTTCGGAAGACTGGCTCCTCCCGCCCTTTTTGTCAGTGTAAATAACGTATAACGCCCCTTTTGTGCCCGATAGTAGGATTCCAGAGAAGGTGTGGCAGAGCCTAAGATCACACTCGCACCGACCATAGACGCCCTATGTACTGCCACCTCTCTGGCGTGGTATTTCGGCGGCATTTCACTCTGATAGCTTGTCTCATGCTCCTCATCTATCACGATCAGTCCCAGATGTTCAAACGGCGTAAACAGTGCCGAGCGTGGTCCGATCATAATATCAATCTCCCCCGCCTTGGCACGTTCAAACTGATCAAACTTCTCTCCCTGGGAAAGTCTGGAGTGCATGACCGATACGCGCTCCCCAAACCTCCGGTAAAAACGGCTCACGGTCTGAAACGTCAACGCGATCTCGGGGATCAGCACGATCACCTGCTTATGCTCTGCAATCACCTTCTCAATGATTCCCATATAGACTTCTGTTTTGCCGCTTCCTGTCACACCATGGATCAGGTATGTTTTACGGATACCCTGCCGGTAATCCCCGGTCACGGTATCTACAATCCTTCGCTGCTGGTCATTTAACACCGGTTGTTGATCTCTTTCACCTGCCCGCATGACCGGATTGCGGTACTGCCTTTCCTCCGTCACGGACACGATTTCCTTTTCCTCAAGCCCGTGCAGAACTGCCATCGTTGTACCAGCCTCCTGTTTCAGCCTTTCATAAGGAATTCCCTGCTCAAAATCCTCCTGATTAAGAAGTGCCTGCAGCACCCGGACTCTCGCCTGATTGTGCTTTTTTGCAAACTCCTGCATGGTCTGTTCCAGTTCACTGCGCGTCTGGCAGGGATATACGGTTTTGCTTACTTTCTTTTTGATCTCACGCCGCACCGGAAGCACCGCTTTGATCGCATCGTTCATTGTGGAGCCGTAATTTTCTTTGATCCAATAAGCAAGGGAAAGCAGGTGTGATTCTGCAACCACTCCCTGCTTCACGATTTCCTTTATTGCTTTGGTTCTTTCCACGTCAAACTTTGCCTCACCGGACAGACCGATGATATAGCCCTTAAGCTCCCGGTTGCCGCTTCCAAAGGGGATGATGACCATCGCACCGATCACGGCATCATCGATCATCTCCTCCGGCACAATATACTGAAACGGACGATCCAGGCTTTTGACCGATATATCCACTATCACGTCAGCAAAAATCATAAATCTTCTTTCCCTTACTTAATAAAATTACCATCACGGACAACGTCAGCTACCAGCTCACGCTCATCCATATGATGCTTCTTTCCTTTGATCTCCTGATAATCCTCATGCCCCTTGCCGGCAAGCACGATAACGTCACCCTCCTTCGCATTCTCAATTGCGTAGCGGATTGCCTCCGCACGGTCAATGATCGTTACATACTTGCCATCTGCCTTCTGCACTCCGGTTACAATATCATCAAGGATCGCCTGCGGCTCCTCGTTTCTCGGATTATCTGATGTAACGATCGTCAAGTCTGCAAGTCTTGAGGAAACCTCGCCCATCTGAAATCTGCGGTCTCTGGAACGGTTGCCGCCGCATCCAAACAGGCAGACAAGTCTCTTTGGATGATATTCCTTCAAGGTTGACAGAAGGCTCTCAAGACTCATCGCATTATGTGCATAATCGATCATCAGTGTAAACTTTGATGATACCGGAACGATCTCTACACGTCCCTTAACACGGATCTTTGACAGAGAATCCAGAATTGTCTCCTCCTTCACGCCAAAATGTCTGCAGATTGCGATCGCCGTCATGGAATTATAAACGCTGAACTTGCCCGGAATATCGATCTCGACATCCATATCAAGCTTGCCGTTCATATGATAAGCCACACCGAGTGTACCGCCCTTATCCATCAAATGTACATTGGAAGCACGCAGATCTGCATCCTCTGAAAATCCGTATGTCTCCACCTCACAGGTATGTCCCTCTAATATCTCCTGCAGATGGGAATCATCGGCATTGAAAATACCCTGTCGGCACTGTTTAAACAGCAGGCTCTTACAGTGGATATAATCTGCCAGATCCTTATGCTCGTTTGGTCCGATATGATCCGGCTCCAGATTCGTAAAGATACCATAGTCAAACACAAAGCCGCTGACTCTGTGCAACATCAGTCCCTGGCTGGACACCTCCATGACAACACATTTACAGCCGGCATCCACCATCTTCCGGAAGGATTCCTGCACCACATAAGACTCCGGTGTAGTATTGGCAGACGGGATCTTTTCCTCTCCGATGATCGTCTCGATCGTACCGATCAGACCTGTCTTATAGCCGGAATGCTCAAGAATGGAACGTACCATATAGGTCGCTGTTGTCTTTCCCTTGGTGCCGGTGATACCGATCGTTGTCAGCTCTCTTGCCGGATGTCCGAAAAATGCTGCCGAGGTCTGTGCCAGTGCCAGTCTTGTATCCTCCACACGGATCACTGTCACATCCTCTGCCACATCCACGTCCCTCTGCACAATCAACACCGGGCAGCCGTTCTGTGTTACCTCCGCCGCAAAATCGTGTCCGTCTCTTACCGCACCACAGATGCAGACAAAAACAGCTCCCGGTGCTGCTTTTCTGGAATCATAGATCAGCGCAGAGATTTCCTGCTCTACATTTCCCTGTACAAGCTGATAGTCTACATCCTCCAACAATGTTTTTAATTGCATGATATCTCTTCCTTTCCATCTATCCTATTTTCTTAATTGATTCCTCGCTGAGCTCTCCATCGAAAACAACTGATGCCGGACCGGTCATCCATACCGTGTCATTCGCGCGGTCATAGAAGATCTCAAGATCTCCTCCCAGCAAATGTACGGTCAGATGCTCATCGGTCTTTCCGTTTAATACGCATGCCACTGCAGACGCACAGGTTCCTGTTCCGCACGCAAGAGTCTCTCCGGAGCCGCGCTCCCACACTCTCATATTGATCTCATGGCGGCTTAATACCTGCACAAACTCGGTATTGATCCGGTTCGGAAACAATTCATGATTCTCAAAGGACGGTCCGATCTTTTCCAGATTGAGTGATGCCGTGTCATCCACAAATGTCACGACATGCGGATTCCCCATGGAAACGCCTGTCATACGGTAAACCTTTCCGTCTACCGTAACCGGTTCATCCACAAACTGCTCTTTGTCGGAGCGGATCGGGATCAGGGAAGGCTTTAAGATCGGAGACCCCATATTCACCTTCACAAGAGATACCTTTCCCTCCTTCACAGTGAGATCCAGATACTTAATACCACCTTTTGTCTCCACGGAAATACTTGTTTGGTCCGTCAGACCATAATCATAAACATACTTTGCCACGCAGCGGATACCGTTTCCGCACATCTCTCCTTCGGATCCGTCCGCATTATACATTGCCATCCGAAAATCCGCCTGATCCGACGGACAGATCAGGATCAATCCATCAGAGCCCACGCCGAAATGACGGTCGCTGACAAACCGGGACACTTTATCCGGATCCTCAAGCATTTTCTCCATACAATTTACATATACATAATCATTACCACACCCATGCATTTTCGTAAACTTCATAAATCCCCTTCCTTTCCGTCAGGTTTCCCTGCCGCATAAACAATATATTTTGTGTACACTCATTCTATATAACAATATACGCAACAAATATTCATTTATTGTCCCATACTTTGCAAATACTGCCATCATTGACCGGCTGTGATCTGATAACCCATGCCATAACGGTTCACAATCTTAAGCGGTGTTCCCTGTAATTTTCCACGAAGCTTGCGAAGCATCGTATTTAATGCATCTGTGGCCTCTTCCTTCTGATTCCATACCTGCCGCAGGATCTCCTGCAGCGTCACAATCTCCCCGGCATGAGTGAGCAGAAGATGAAGCAGCTGGTATTCTTTGCCGGTAAGACGAAGCGGCTTTCCCTGCCATTCATAGTCTCTTTTGTCCCGGCACTCCAAAAGACCATTCCGGTAATAAAACGGTCCGTTCTGTCCCCGGTACAGGCGAAATAATCTCTGCAGACGAAGAAGCAGTACATTGGACGCAGTCCCTGCCGGAACATAATCGTCCGCACCAAGCTCCAGACTTCGGATCTCCTCATAGCAACAAACACGCTCTTCATGCCCGACGACAACCACCGGACACTGCCACTTTATACGGAGTGCCTCCAGTCTGCGAAAGCCACTCTCCTGTCCATTCAGAAAAAGTACCACCGCATCTGCATCCTCTGTCTCCTCACGGACCACCGTCACGCCCTCCTGCTTCACCGCCCGGATCAGCCGCTCACCGCCGTCCGATTCGTCTGTGTATATCTGCAATCTCATAATGTGCCTCCTGCAGGCTCCTGCGATACTTCTCCAGCTTCTCTGCTCCCGTCTGACCACGCATTAACCGTCCTTTAAAGCAGTGATACTTCCTACGAAGCGGCTCCGGTGTCAGATCCGCCAGTACCATATCTGCTCCCGCCTGCACACCGCGCAAAACGCCTTCTCTGTCCGTAAGCTCTACCGTCTGTGATACCGGCAGATAAATATCCGGAAACGACAAACGCAGCAGGGACAGTATCAGATAGGTCAGATCCGGCATGCCGTTACGCTCCTGCTCAAACGGCGTCCCGTTCGCCGCCAGAAAGGTATCGACCATCATGATATCCGGTGCAAGCTGTCTCAGAAACGCAAACTCATCCGCCAGCTCTGCCACACGCTGATACGGTGTGCCGATCATAAAACCACTTCCCACCAGATAGCCAAGCTCCTTTAGCTCCCACAAGCATTGTTTCCGGCGAAGAAGGGACATCTGCGCCGGATGAAGCTTCCTATAAAAGCTGTCATTGGCGGTCTGGTGACATAAAATATACCCGGTCGCACCGGCATCCCTCCACTTCTGATAAACGGCTCTTGACTTCTCGCCGAGGGACAAAAGTACCGTCACATCCTCCGACAGACTACAGATACGCCGGATCATGTCTGCAACCACATCCGGTGTATACCACAGATCCTCGCCACCCTGCAGCAAAAAGCAGGAAATTCCATGCTCCAATCCTTCCAGACAGCACGCCACCACTTCCTCCGTGCTCATCCGGTAACGCTCAGCAAACCGGTTATCTCTGCGCATGCCGCAATAATAACAGTTATTCTTGCAATAGGAGGTCAGGTCAATGGTTCCCACCCACATAATGGATGAATCCGGTCTGCTTTTGCGGATCTGCTCCGTATAGCTGCACAAAAGCTGTAAGAGCTCCCCATCCCGGAAACGGATAAGCTCCGCATACTCGGCACTGCTTAACTGTCCCATCACACGCAGACGGTGTGCATACTCCTGCAGACCTTCATTCACTGTTCCAACGCCTCCTCTTCTTATGTTCTTACCTTTCATGATGCCATATTTTCTGCAGAAACGCAAGAGGATACCCGGTCTCATCAACCCGGGTATCCTCTTCTTTTATTGTATGCCCCTTTATTCTTCAAACTGCTTCATCAGTCCACATATTGCTCTGTCTAACTCTGGCTTTAACTCCTCCAGACTACAGGGTGTTCCGTTTAAGATCACACTGTAGCAGGATGCACTAACCAGCTCCACGATCATATAGATCATCAATTCCCTTTGTCGGAAGTTCCTGTCGGATTCTCCCAGAATATCATCAAAGATATCCATACAGTTCATATTCCCCATATTGGAAATACGGATATGGGAAAACATCGCCCAACTGAGATTTTTGGAGATAAAACGCATCAGTGCCTTATTCTCATTTAACTGATCTACGACATGATTGACCAGAAAAATAACTTTATCTTCCAAACCGGAAAATTCCTGATTCTCCATTGCTTCCTTGGCACATTCAAAAAGCTTACTTGCTTTGTTGGCGATCAGACGATCCCTGATATCGTATTTGTCTTTGAAATAAAGATAAAAGGTTCCCTTCGCCATCTTTGCCTGCTTGGCAATATCGGAAATGGAGGTATTATTGATTCCCTTGGAGGTAAACAGCTCGAATGCCGACATCAGCAGAGCTTCCTGCTTCTGCTTCTTTTTTTCTGCAACACGCTCAGCCATATCATCCCTCATTTCTATCTGCCCGGACGTCATCTGTCGCCGGACATCTGAAGTTCTTTGATTAATCTTCGTCTGCTGTCAGCTCTTCGGTTGCCATGATGAACTTCACACTTCCGTCCATTCCATCCGCATTGCCGCTGAAGCTTGTGTAATCACCGGAGATACTGCTGATCTTGGAAAGTCTGTCGTTCAGATCATCTGCACTGTCTAACATTTCCGTTACCGCATCTGCGATCTTGCTGATACCCTGCTTATCGAACTCGTTCATACCGTTTTCAAGAGTAGAAGCACCATCATTAAGGGAAGAAATGCCATCTGAAACGGCTCCTGTTGCATTAACAAGCTTTGTCATACCGGCAAACAGTGTGCCGGTTCCCTGCTGAAGCTGCACTGCTCCCTTGCGAAGCTTGCTGCTGTTGCCAGTCAGTTTCTTTGCTCCCTTTGTAATCGTGGATGCATTCTTGATCAGTCCGGATGCACCATCGTTAAGTGCCTTGTTATTGTCCGTCAGCGTTCCTGCCGCTGTGTTCATCTGATTGATGCTGTCAGATAACTGTGTCACGCCTGCCTTCATCTGTGCATTTCCATCGGTCAGAGCCTTGGAGCTGTCACGAAGCTGTGATGCATAGCCGGACATTGTGCCGGCTGCCGTCTCCAGAGAAGCTGCACCTGTGTACAGATTCTGTCCGGTTGCAGTCTTGTCGGTTGCTGCCTTCATAGTTGCAAGAGCGACTGCCAGATCTGTCTGACCATTCTTATCGGCATCTCCATCTGCCTTGCCGTTTGTTGCTGCATCTACAGCATCGGCCACCTGCTCGCCGCCCTGAATATACTGGATCGCGCCCTGAAGTGCTGCGGCTGCCTGCTTTGCACTGGCATCACCGGCTGCTGCGGCTGCCTCGTACTGCTTCTCCATTGCCTCAAGACCTGCAACACACTGATCCAGCTCGTCTGTCTTCTTCAGCTTGTTCGCTGCTGCATTCAGGGCAGTAACACCCTGCTGTGCCTGACCAAGACCATCATCCAGCTGACCAATGCCCTCCTTTAAGCTCTTGGTTCCTGTCGTCATCTGATCCATATTGTCCTTTGCCAGAAGTTTATTAACAGAAGCCACATAGGTATCTACACCGCTCCCGAGCTTCTCATACTGTGCCGGAAGATCCTTTGTTGCGGTACGAAGCTGACCAATTGCATCAACCAGCTGGCTTGTTCCTGTCGTATACGCCTGCACACCCTTTGAAAGTGTCTTGGCACCCTTTACATAAGTGGTCACGCCATTAAGCAGCTTATCGGTTCCCTTTGTATAACTTACGATACCGGTCTTTAATGTACCGGCACCATCCTTAAGTGTACCTACGCCATCCTTGGCTGTCTTAACCGCATCTGCATATTCGGAAAAGCTGTCACTTAACTTCTCCGTACCTTCATGAAGCTTCTTACTTCCATTGACAAGCTGAGAAGAAGCATCGGTCAGATCATCAATCTTATCCGTAAAATCGTCCATATCATCAATCTTGTCAAAATCAAGCTCATTGAACAGCTGATTCGTTGCTACTGTATAAGTGGAATTCATCTCGAAATTCTTGACATCCGCCTTGATCGTAACAGTGTCGGTAATCTTGTCACTGATCTTTGAGGTATCGATATCCATATCATCACCAAAGTCAAGGTTATCCAGATCAAGACTTTCTGCCAGACCCGGGAATCCATAAGCAACAACAACATCATTGTCACCCTCAGATACGAGTGTACCATTGTCAATTGTTACATTTTCAAACTTATCAACCGGAAGGATCATTCCTGTCACCATCATAAACGGTGTATAAATATCTGTCTGCTTTCCCCCCAGTGAAACGGTCTGCTTAGAGTGGTTTGTATACTTGATCGTCATCTCGACCTTACCACTCTTACCAATCAGATCCTTCGGTGCTGTCTCCTTACCATCCAGCTTATAAGTAATATTCATGCTTACCGGCAGATTCTTGTCTGTCTTACCCTGATAATAAATATCCTTATCACCGGTATTCCATGTCAGGGAATCACCGCTCTGTGTGAACTTCTCATCACCCTTAACATTCTCAATATCCGTCAGATCAGATACATCCTTTACGGTTCCGTTAATGCCGGAGTTTTTCAGCCAGTCAGATACTACAACATCCTTTACCTGACCTGCCGCATCTGTATTGACATATACGGTTTCCTGCTTGGATACATCCTCCTTATCCAGTCCGCCTGACTCGCTTGTCTTAACCTTCTCTGTGCTTGACACACTTGCTGCCATGGCATCTACTGCGAATGTATGACCGGCATACTCCACACTGCCCGTCAGAAGACCTGCTGTCAGAAGACCTGTTAAGCCTAACGCTAAGATTCGTTTCATATTCTTTCTCATAACAATACATCCTTTCTGCTAATCCTCTTTACGATAACTTTTCTTTCTTTGCTGCCTTGTCTCGCTGAACAATTCCTGCCTTGCGCATATCCCAAGAAGTCCGCACGATCACTCCGTCAAACAGCCAGAGCATTGCAGGAAGAATGCAGATAACAACGATCATACTGATCACTGCACCACGTGCAAGCAGGGTTACAATTGATTTGATCATATCTATCTGTGAATACAGACTCACGCCGAAGGTTGCGGCGAAGAATCCGAAACCACTTGTCAAAATGGACTTGATCGAAGTTCTGTGGGCAATTCCAACAGCCTCTGCTTTTGTCGCTCCGTTGATCCTTTCCTTGTGATAACGGCTCGTCATCAGAATCGCATAATCGACGGTCGCACCAAGCTGGATCGTTCCGATAACGATACTCGTTACAAACGCAAGCGATGTATTCGTGTAATACGGAACGGACATGTTGCAGGCAATTGCAAACTCAATAACCGATACGAGAATGATCGGAATTGAGATGGATTTAAAGGTAATCAAGATAATCAAGAAGATCGCCGCGATGGAGATCGTATTTACATTTTTCAGATCGACATCCGTTACATCCTGCAGATCCTTCATCAGCGGTGCCTCACCAATAACCATGGCACCCTTCTGATAGCTCTTTACGATCTTATTGATATCCGCGATCTGCGCATTGACCTCATCCGTCGCCGACTTGTAATCCGAGCAGATAAACATCAGCTCGTAATCCTTCGTCTGAAGGATATCCCGCAGGCTGTCCGGGATCATGCTCTCCGGCATGTTCGGTCCGATCAGCGAACTAAGACCGATCACCCATTTTACTCCATCAACCTCCTCGATCTTATTGCTCATGTTCTTTTTGTCCTTTGCGGACAGGTCGCCGTTTTTCATCAGAACGATATGCATATTACTCATATCAAATTCTTCGGAAAGCTTATCATTGGCGATTGCACTAGGGATCGTCTTTGGAAGAGACGAATCAATGTTATAGTAAATCTTGTAGTTGGCATTACCGTAAGCTGCAGGCGCGATCAGCACAACAAACAGTGCCAGAGCTACCCAGTGATACTTCACAATTATCTTAGACAGACCGTCCAGATTTGGCAAGAGTGATTTATGAGAAGTTTTCTCAATTGCCTTGTCAAAAGTGAGGATCAATGCCGGAAGAACAGTTACACAGGCGATCACACCGATGATAACACCCTTTGACATAACGATTCCGATATTCGTACCAAGACGGAAGGTCATGGAGCAAAGTGCCAGGAATCCGGCGATCGTTGTCAGGGAGCTGCTCGATACAGATACGAAGGTATTCGTGATCGCATGCTTCATCGCACGCTTGTTATCGTCAGGGAATCTCTCCTTGTTCGCCTCATAGCTTTCCAGCAGGAAGATGGAATAATCCATCGTGACCGCCAGCTGAAGCACCGCCGCCAACGCCTGTGTGATGTACGAGATCTCACCCAGCATAAAGTTGCTTCCAAGGTTATACACGATCGACATACCGATCGTCGCCAGGAAAATTAACGGTGTCACAAACGACTCCATCGTGATCAGCAGCACCACAAGTACCAGAGCTGCTGCGATCATAACGTATACCGGCATTTCCTTGAGCGCCAGATCCTTGATGTCGGTAACGACACCGGACATACCGGCGGCAAATGCACTCTTTCCAACCGTCTTACGGATATTGGCGATCGCATCCATCGTATCATCCGCCGACGTCGTATTATCAAAGAGCGCGATCATCATCGTCGCATCTCCGTTAAAAAAAGCCTTCCGAAGCTTATCCGGCATCATCTTGGTCGGCACGGAGATATCCAGTGCATCGTCATACCAGAGGACATCCTCCACATGATCGATCGCCTCGATCTTCTTCTCCAGGGCTGCCGCATCCTTCATCGACATATCCTCCACAACGATCATGGAAAAGGCACCCATACCAAACTCATCTACCATGACATCCTGTCCCTTAACCGTCTCAAGACTATCCGGGAGATAACTCAGAATATCATAATTCACTCTCGTAGAAACATAACCGATCCCACTTGGAATCAGCAGGATCACAGCAAGCAAAATAATGATATTTTTATGCTTGGTGATAAATTCTGCAAGTTTCTTCATGACTTTTCTTCCTTTCTCTTTTCATTTTTCAAAAATGACCAGTAGTCATTTTCTTTAATCTAAATGGTACTATATCACAAAAATGACCATTGGTCAATATTCTTATTAACAAAAAAATGTCAATTATTTATCACTTATCCCGCAATCCTTTGTGCATATTTTCAACAAAAGAAGCCGGATGCTCTGGGATGCCCCAAAACACCGGCTTCTTGGTATAATTTATGCATATCCGGTCTGCACCGGACATTATATTACTCCTGTGTCAGAAGAAGCATGATCTCATTGCTGCGTGTAACAAAATCCGTCATCTCCTCTGCAGGAAGCGGCTTATTGGCAAGCATTGCCAGATCATAAAGCTGCTTGCAGAACATATCGACACGCTCTCCCTCTGTATGCTCAAGGATATACTTGACCAGAGCGTTGTTGGCATTTAAGATCAGAGTCTCTCCGCCGCCAAACATGCTCATATCCATGCCCATGCCGCCTGCGCTGTACATCTTCATCATATCCTGCATACGGCGTGTCTCCTCGGACAACGTGATCATAGAAGAGATATTCTCATTCTTCAGATTCTGGACCTGCACCTCAAGCTGATCCTTGCCGAGCGCTTTCTTGAAGACATCACTGAGTGTCTCTGTCTGCTTCTTTAATGTCTCCTCATCGCCTTCTTCCTTCATGGAATCGGAAATATCGGAATCAATTCTCTGGAAGTGTACCTTGACATCCTCACTCTGCTCTAACTGTGTGATGAATGGCTGGTCAATCGTATGCGCAAGGATCAGAGCATCCATTCCCTGCTCCCTGAACAGATTGATATACTGACTCTGCTGCTGTACATCCGTCACATAGTAAACGGTCGTCGGCTCCTCTTCCTTCGTCTCGGTCTCCTCGCCGGCTTCCTCCTTTGCGACATCCTCAGCATCCACAACCTCCGGCTGCTCCTCATCATTGCCCTTGACATTCTCCACATACTCCGGCAGGGTAATGAACTTATCGTCCAGATTCTTAAAGATGATAAAATCCTTCATCTTCTCCTGGAATTTCTGATCCTTCAGGCAGCCAAACTTGATGAATGGACTGATATCATCCCAGTATTTCTCGTAATTCTCGCGGTCAACTTTGTACATACCGGACAGCTTGTCCGCAACCTTCTTGGTAATGTAGTCAGAAATCTTCTTAACAAAGCCATCGTTCTGCAGTGCGCTTCGTGATACATTCAGTGGCAGATCCGGACAATCGATCACACCCTTTAACAGCATCAGAAACTCCGGAATAACTTCTTTGATATTATCGGCGATAAATACCTGGTTATTATAGAGCTTGATCACTCCCTCAAGATTATCATACTGTGTATTTACCTTCGGGAAGTATAAAATGCCCTTCAGATTAAATGGATAATCCATGTTCAGATGAATCCAGAATAAAGGCTCCTTGTAATCATTAAATACCTTACGGTAGAAACTCTTGTACTCCTCATCGGTACACTCATTCGGATGCTTCATCCACAGAGGTGTCGTATCACTTAAGGATACCGGACGCTTGTTGATCTTCGCCTTTTCCTTAGCCGGTGAGATCTCAACGGTCTCTTTCTCGCCGTTTTCATTCTCCTTCTCCTCGGTCTTTGCCTCCTCGGTAAACTTCTCAACAACGACATCATCCTCACGGATATCTGCTGCGTCGATCGTCTCGTACTCCTGCTCGGCTCCTTCCTTGGAAAGATAAATATTTACCGGCATGAAGGAGCAGTATTTCTCAATGATCTCCTTGATACGGTACTCATTTGCAAACTCTACACTGTCCTCGGACAGATACAGTGTGATCTTCGTTCCGACTTCCTTCTTATCTCCGTCAGACATTTCGAAATTGATGCCGCCCTCGGACTCCCAGTGAACCGGGACCGCATCCTTCTGCCAGGAAAGGGTATCGATTGTTACCTTGTCTGCAACCATAAATGCGGAATAAAAACCAAGACCAAAATGACCGATGATCTGATCCTCATTTGTCTTGTCCTTATATTTCTCCAGGAAATCCGTCGCACCGGAAAATGCAACCTGATTGATATACTCCTTAACCTCAGCCTCCGTCATACCGATACCGGTATCGGTAAATGACAATGTCTTATGCTCCGGGCTTACCTCAACCTGAATGCTCGCCTTATAGTCCTCCGGGAAATCATACTCTCCCATGACCTCCAGCTTCTTTAACTTCGTGATCGCATCACAGCCGTTGGACACCAGCTCACGAACAAAAATATCATGATCCGAATATAACCATTTCTTAATGATCGGGAACATATTCTCTGATTCAATTGATAAACTGCCTTTTTCCATCTGCATAATTACAACCTCCTGTTTCTTCCTTTATATGCATTCTGTCTGAAATGCAAAAAAATCTGCCATTTTGTCAATTAGCAATCACCCTTATCGACTGCTAACAATCATTCTGGTAGATATCTTAGTACGAAATAAAATAATTGTCAAGAAAAATTTAGCACTCTTTCATAAAGAGTGCTAAATTATGTATCTGATATTCTTCTGTGTCTACCGTGTTACTGCACCGGCGCTTGTCACCGCTGCACCGGAAGAAGGCTGTGCCGGTACCGGCGTATTCGCTGCTTCCGGAACAGCTGTAGCTGTAGCCGCAGCTGCCTGATCGGCCGTCACTGTCACCTGACAGACTGCACGTTTTCCATTCAATGTTGTAAATATAACGGAAACTGTTCCTTCCCTGTGTGCAGTAAGAACTCCCTTCGAGGATACGGACACCGTCTCTGTATCTGTACTTATCCAGGATCCCTTCTTATATACTTTCAACATCTTTGCAGGACTGACCGATGCCTTTAAGGTCTTTTTCTGTGCAACCCTCATCTTCAATGAAGAAGACATCTTTACCTTTGTCGGAACCTTGTCTGCTACAATAACCTTGACCAGCTTTCTAAGTTTTTTGTTTTTCTTTGAAGTAACACGAATTGTTGTTACTCCTATTTTCTTTCCTTTGACCACACCCTTTTTGGATACGGTTGCGACCTTTCGGTTGGCGATCTCATACTTCACCGCCTTACTCGCTCCATTTGGCGCAATCGATGAAACACCCAGTGTCTGTTTCCCATGCACTTTCACCAGAACTGTGCTGTAGTTCAACGACATCATGATCGGCTTTGCTGCCGCAGCTGCTTTCCCCGGCATCTGTGCAGTAAGAACTGCCACGATCATTACAATTACCATCATTCGCTTCATAACGGATCTCATATTATTCCTCCATTTCTATCCGCCATCGCCCCATTTAATCCATTCTCCTGTCACAGTTCCCCTTGTTACTTCTGTGACGCTGCACATGCCAGAGCAGATGCGATCACCTTGTCCATATCAAAATACTGATATTGTCCCAATCTTCCCCCAAAGATCAGACCGCTCTCCTTCTCTGCCAGTGCATGATACTGCTGATACAACTCCGTATTTCTGGAATCGTTGACCGGATAATATGGTTCCTCGCCCGGCTTCCATTCGGAAGAATACTCTCTGGTGATCACCGTCACCGGCTGTGTGCCAAACGTGAAATGCTTATGCTCGATAATACGCGTGTATGGCACATCCGCCGCCGTATAATTCACCACGGCATTCCCCTGGTAATTCTCACAGTCTAACTTCTCTGTTTCAAACCGCAGAGAACGATACTGCAAATGTCCCAGACTGTATCCAAAATATTCATCAATCGGTCCTGTATACACCGTTGTATCCGCTTCAATCTGTTCACGAACCTTAAAATAGTCCGTATTGCACCGTACCTCGATTCCATCCAGAAGGCGTTCTACCATCTTCGTATAGCCATCTATCGGGATTCCCTGATAACGGTCATTGAAATAATTATTATCGTAGGTAAAACGCAGCGGCAGTCTCTTTATGATAAATGCCGGAAGCTCCGTACATTTCCTGCCCCACTGCTTCTGGGTATACCCCTTGATCAGCTTCTCATACACATCCGTTCCCACCAGACGGATCGCCTGCTCCTCAAGATTTGCAGGTTCACCGATCCCGGCATCCATGATCTGTTTATCAATGATCGCCTTTGCTTCCGCCGGTGTCTTAATCCCCCACATCTTACTAAACGTGTTCATATTAAACGGAAGATTGTAAAGCTCGTCCCCGTAAACAGCAACCGGTGAATTAATATACTGATTAAATTCCGTGTACCGGTTTACATATTGCCAGATCTTTTTGTCAGAAGTGTGGAAAATGTGTGCACCATAACGATGAACATGAATCCCATCGACCTCTTCGGTATAAATGTTGCCTGCAATATGATCTCTCTTCTCAATGACAAGACATTTCTTTCCCTGATCCGTCATCTCTCTCGCAAACACCGCGCCAAACAAACCTGCGCCCACGATCAAATAATCATACTTCATATTTTCCTCCTGTGTGACGGTTCCGGCTTTTCTGCCGGTCTTAACCGCATCTATTATCATAACGCACTAAATTATAAAAGTAAAGTATTGCTCTTACCCAAAAAATAATATTTTCCAAAAATATTCATGCCCGGATTGCCATGCGGGTCTTCCTTCTTCAGCATGCGATCCCACATCGCAAAAAACAAATGCCAGTGCTCCTGACTCGCCTTTGAGCATCTCTGCTTCTGGCGCCAGTTCAGCCCCTGCAGCTTCGTAAAGGATACATACGGCGTATATACGCAGTCTCCCCAGCGCTTTTTCGCCTTGAGGCAAAAAGAAAACCAGGTCTGATCTGAAAAGGCACCCCAGCCGTTCCATTTCTTGGTTCCCACCTCCAGATTTTCCTCCACCCAGTCACTGTATACCTCTTCCCGGACAGCAAGCACCGCACCTCCCACCAGAGAAACATTCTGCCTGAATGCAAGGCGGTACATATAGGAGGGATCCTTTCCCGGCACGCCCCGGTACAGGCTCATGATCTGTTCCGGACGGTCCGGACGATAACCATAGCCCGCATGAAAGATCCTTCCCCGACCGTCATAGACAACCGGCGCTGCGACCATATTCTCCCTTGGCACAAGGCAGGACAAAAGCTCCGTCAGCCATGCCCCGTCCGGCTGATCCGGGCGGTATCCGGCACGCACCATCACGATTACATCAAACTGCTTTTCATCCACATCAAACCTCGGCTGCACCACCGGGTGGATCTCAATCTCATAAGGAAGCCCGGACAACTCCTGTTTAAGCTTCTCCGCCAGCCGCTCCGTCTCTGCCATTACAAGCACCTTTGTATCCTGCGGCACATCATAATGCACCCGGTAAAACGGTCCATAGCCCTCTGCCGCCTGCACTCTGCCGACAATCCCGCGGCGCATAAGATGCTCCTCCAAGGCCCGTTTCCCGGCATCTATCGTATACGGCTTTGCCGCAGAGGAGGATGCCACAGAGCCGGCATGAATCCTCCAGTAATAACGAACCCTTGGTACATGACAGATATTGTCCGCTTCATCCGTCAGACGAAGCAGCATATCATAATCCTGACTTCCGTCAAATTCCCTTCGGAAGCCTCCCACCTTTTCCAGAAGGCGTCTGGAAAATACAGAAAAATGACAGATGTAATTGTTGCTGCGAAAACTTTCCGGCGAAAAATCCGGTTTGAAGTGGATATTCTGCACACGGTTTGTTGTTCCGTCGAACGAAAGCTCATCCGTATACACAAACTCTCCCTGATGATAATTGATCTGCTGCATCACATCGTAAAGTGCTGACGGATGCAGAAGATCATCATGATCCAATAACGCAATATAGTCACCTGTGCTCATTTCGATCGCACGGTTGGTATTCTCCGAAATTCCCTCGTTGGACGCAAGTCTCTGATAGCTTATGCGCCCGTCCTTTTCCTGTGCCTTATGCACAAGCTCTGCAATCCTCGCACGGCATGCCTCATCATCACTGGCATCTGCCAGACAAAGTTCCCAGTCCGCATAGGTCTGATCCATCACAGACTGCAGCATCTGCACCAGAAACTCCTCGTTTGTATTGTAAAGCGGTACCACAATGCTGATCTTTACCTTTCTATCCGGCACCCAGGCAGACTGCTTATTTCGCTCCTCCTCCGATATTGCAAACGGACAGTATCTGCCTCCCAGATAATATTTGATGTAGGTGCGGTAAAGTACCTTTCTTGCAGTATAAATGACACCGTAATCCCGGCAGAATCTGCCAACCTTTGCCAACATGCTCATGAACTGCCTGTCTCCTCCGATCCTTTCCTGTATTAATAGTTACCAAGCAGCAATATAATATGAAAGATCCGATCATCCTCCGGACGCTGTCTGTAAATCCCTGACTCCTTTAAGAAACGGCTTCTTGCCACGAAAGACTTGCGAACCTCCAGAAATTTTACTGCGAGTTTAATATTTTCATTATCTGGTTCCGTCTGTCCGAAAATACGGACAAACTCCTCCAGCTGATGACTGATATTCCCACGATTGCCCCGGAATCTTTTCAGGCGCATTTTCCATTCATCCATGCGCTTTGTCTTGGTTCCGAGAACATTGCCCTGATGCTGTCTGTAACAAATATGCGGCGTCTCATCATAATAAATCTCACCAAAGCAGACTGCTGTCAGATAAAGCCACCAGTCATGCATCACCGTAAACTGCGGAAGTTCCCTGGCTATCATATCACGCATCACCCGGTTAAATACCGCCGTACAGCCTGTCACAATATTCTCGATCATGGCATTGCAAAAACCCGGACGCATCGGCGGCCGTTCAATCTCTGAGGTAAGCGGCTGCAGCTTTTGATCGACAAGCTTTGGCCGACAGCAGTAAAGTGCCGGTTTCTCCTTTGTCATTGTCTCCAGACGTTCGATGGCACTTGTCATCTTATCCGGCATCCAGTAATCATCCTGATCGCTGAACGCATAATAATCAGCCTCGTCCGCCCGCGAAAGCAGTTCAAAAAAGCTTCGGATCACGCCGACGTTCTCTCCCTGATACCAATGGAGCTTCCCGGGATATCTTACGGCATATTCCTCCAAAATATCCTGTGTTCCATCTACCGAACCGTCATCCCGGATCTGTATCTGAAAGGATGCCTTCGCATATTTCTCACAGTCCTGCTCCAGAAGCGAATCGAGCTGCTCTCTGATATATTCGGCTCCATTATAGGTTGACATCAGTATTTGTAGTGTTTTCATTGATCTCCTCCATCACGGACTGATAAATCTCACGCATTTTGCGCTCTACCACCGGAAGAGCAAAGTCCCTGACTCTTCTGCGGTTCCATCGTCCCATCTCACCTCGTCTCGTCTCGCGGTCTGTCTCACTTTTGCCGCCCCGTTCCGAAAACATACGGCGCACCTTCACGGCGTAATTCTCCGGCTCCCAGTCATCGACCAGATAACCGCCCTGCGTATGTTCCAGAAGATCAGTGATTCCGCGGATCCTTGTGGCGATCACCGGCAGTCCCACTGCCATTGCTTCCATCACAGCTACCGGCAGTCCCTCCTGAAAGGACGGAAACACAAAACAATCTGCCTTGCGAAGCATCGCCGGAACCTCATCCACATAGCCGGCAAACTTGACGCGGTTCTCAAGCCCCTGCTCCTTCACATGCTCCTTAAGCTTGTCCTCCCACGGTCCCGATCCGCAGATCACATAGACCAGAGGAAGATCCAACAGCTCTTTCATCGCATCGATCATCACAATATGATTCTTTCGCTTCGTCAGTTCTCCGACGCTGATCAGTATTCCATAATTGTCCGGAATGCTGTAGCGTTCATAAAGATCCACCTTTGCATCGGTCTTCCCCATGGTATAATCAGTCTTCCGGCTGTCCTGCAGTGCATCCAGCCGCATGCCGATCCCCATGGTCCGCTCTACGCTCCCACGCACCGGAAAGCTCTGCGCTCTCCGGTAATCCTCGTCATTGATCAGGATCAATCTGTCCGTAAATCGGGACAGATAACGCTCCACCGGATAATAGATCCAATTCTTCCACGGTGCTCCCTCATAAAAATGAAGTCCGTGCGCCGTATAAAGAACAGGCACCTTGCGTCCTGTTTTCCTACGTACCGCCTGTGCTGCCAGACGTGCCACAACACCACTCATCGGCATATGACAATGGATCAGGTCAAAATTCTCCTGCTCTAAAAGCTTCTTTAATTGCCGGTATGCTTTTCTTACGCCCGGCGAGAACGGTGAACGCTCAAAATCGATCTGATGACAGGTCAGACCCATCCCGTCCAGACGATGATTATCCTTTCCGTATACAACCGTATTAAAATTAGCAGCATAATGAACCTCAAAGCCCATCTCCTGCAGTATCTTCACATTATTGGCTTCAAACTGCGGCAAAAATCCGCTCACTCTTGTGACTATCAATGCCTTCATATTCCAATATCCTCGCTACTTTTTCACGATTTCCTTCACAATTTCTTCGACTGATTCCGGATCCTGATCCGCCACATCCTTCTGCGCCGTCACCTGTCCCTCGGCAACGCCCTCCGTAGCGTCCTTTTTCAGGACTGTTTTCACGGTCATCAGGATCAGCTTGAGATCCATCCAGAAGGAGTAATTCTCAATATAGAAAAGATCCAGCTTCAGCTTATCGTAAGGAGTTGTATTATATTTGCCGTAGACCTGGGCAAATCCGGTGAGTCCCGCCTTCACTCTGGTACGGAACGCAAATTCCGGCATATTCTCACAGTATTCTTTAATGATCTCCGGCCGCTCCGGTCTTGGTCCCACAAAGGACATATCCCCATGAATGATATTAAACAGCTGCGGCAGCTCATCAATACGTGTAGCGCGGATAAAATGACCGACCGGTGTGATACGGCTGTCATTCTCTGAGGCTAACTTCGCCACGCCGTCGCTCTCTGCATTGACAATCATACTGCGGAACTTGATGATCTCAAACTCCCGGTTGTTCTTGGTGCAGCGTACCTGCTTGTAAAATACCGGTCCTCTGTCATACAGCTTGATTGCAAGAGCCGTCAGCAGCATCACCGGCGATAAAAGTACCGTAAGCGGTACGGCAATGACCAGATCAAGTGCTCTCTTGGCAAAACGCTGGTCAAAGCTTAACGTATATCCCTTCGACAAAAGAAACGGTGTATCAAATACATGGATCCGGTCAGCTCCCATCAGAATAATATCAGACACCTTCGGAATCACATATGCACGAATCTTATGCGCATAGCAGTATTTCAGAATATCATTTCGCTTGATGGCAGAAATATCACCGATGATCACCGCCTGAAACGACTTCATCTTCTCGGCGATCGCATGAATGCCCTCATCCACATTGATTGCATCGTAGATCGCATACTTGTCTCTTCTTGCCTCCACCTTATACACCAGATCGGCGGCCGGACGTTCCCCATAGATCAGCAGGATCTTCCATGGCTGGAAAATACGGTTATAAAAATAGATAATGATCACATTCCATATTGTAGAAACGATCATCTCTACCAGAAATACCAGGCAAAGCTGCCCCGGATTTACAAAGCCAAACGCCAGAAGGCAGATCACCATATATGCCACTATATTCGTAAACAAAAGACTCAGATACTGAGACAGCATCACCTCGATCCGGCGAAGCTGACCGATCTTGAGTCCGCCGTACATGGTCGAAAAGAAGAACATCAGCAGCGCATACAAAGCAAGCAGTGCATAATGTCCTTTGCGGTAGAAGGTCAGCTGGTACATTGTCGATGCGTAGTAACCATACCAGGCATACGCAAAAATTGCTGTCATTAATATAATATTGACCAAGGATGCAAAAAATAAGATCGTCCTTTTATAAGGGTCGTAATTTTTCATTTCTTTTTCCATTGATATCTTTCCTCTGTTTCTCCCCTGTCATCGCATTAAGAACCCTCGCTGGCTCTTTGTCTATTTCATCAGATTTTCCATGCCCTGCTTCTTAATATTTTCCAGGGAACGGTAAATGTGCTCATTGGCAAGCTTCTCTGCCAGCTCCTCGTTCTTCTCGCGGACTGCGTTTAAGATAGCCTTATGCTCTTCGGCCGCTTTGCCGGCACGCCCCTGCGAGGACAACGTATTCTTACGGACACGCTCCACATAATGATGATAGTCCGACAGAATATGCTCCAGCACCGTACTGCCGCATGCCTTGTACAACAGCAGATGGAAACGGTTATCCAGTTCAAATATCTGTTCCCAGTGTTCTCTCTGGATATGAAAATCACTCAGATATGTGATCTCGTCCAGATCGTCAAGCTGCTCCTCCGTAATATTGCGGCACGCCCACTTGGCACAAAGCCCCTCCAGATAAGAACGGATCTCATAAATATCAAAAATATCCTTCGCAGTGATGCCATTAACGTAAGCTCCCTTGTTGGGAATGATCGTCACAAGCCCCTCCAGCTCAAGCTGTCTTAATGCCTCCCTGACCGGCGTTCTGGAAACCCCCATGGACTTACTGATAGCCGCCTCTCTCAGCTCATCATTCTGTGCATACTTTCCAGACAGTATATCCTCTCTCAGGCGGTGAAAGACCTTACCTCTCAGCGAATATCTGTCCGGCATTTCTCGTTCTCCATTATAATTATCCATATCTATCCTCACTCCGAAGCCTTCTGTCCGGCTCCTTAATTCTTAACCATTGCCGTTATCATAACATATCTTATCACAATTTAAAAGGGGCAATCCTATACACATAAGAAGAGCCTCTCACTGTTTTTCCTTTTTCGGTTGAGAAATCATAAGAAAACGTTTATAATTAGAAAGAGTTACTTTACGAAGTAAATATAATATTATCTGGAGGAAATTATGTCATACAACAAAAACAAACGAAAACAGCCCCAGAAGGAAGAAAAGTTCCCTCTCGGTCTGCTGCTTCCAATTATTGCATTTCTTGCGATCATTCCATTGATCACGATGATGCATAACTATAACAACAATCTTGGCCAGTTTGAGTGGTTTACCACCTACACGGATGTCACAGACTTTTTCTTATATTTTAAAATGGTCTGGATCATCATCACCTGTGGCTATCTGGTCTTTTGCCTGATATATCTTTTCTTTGCCGTTGAGAAGAATCCAATCTGGATCAAGCAGCTCATTCCGATCGCTGTTTACTGCGGACTGTCTCTTCTCTCTGCGATCGCATCCAAGTATTCCTATTTCTCTTTCCACGGAATCTTCGAGCAGTTTGAATCTGTCTGGGTACTTCTCGGTTACGGTCTGATGGTTTACTACAGCTTTTTTATCATGCAAAGTGAATCGGCTTTGAAGCGAACCATGAACTGGTTTATGATCGGTATTGCCATCATGTCATTCCTCGGTCTTTCCCAGGCGTTCGGTCATGACTTTTTCCAGACTAAGTTTGGTCAGAGCCTGATCAAGCCGTCTACTTACAAGGAAGAGCTCGTTTTTAATTTCGAAAAGGGGCGTCCTTATATGACCTTATATAATCCAAACTATGTTGGATTTTATGCTGCACTTACCATTCCGGTTCTTTTGACACTGATCTTTGCCGTCAAAAAGCTCTGGCAGCGTATTGCAAGTGCCGTATTACTTGTTGCCGTCGTTATTATCCTGTTTGCATCCCAGTCCCGTGCCGGTATCATTGCGCTTGCCGTTTCACTGATTGTAATGCTTCTATGCATGAGAAAGGTTTTCATCAAGAACTGGATCATCGCTGCAAGCGGTATCGTTCTGATCATTGCCGCCTTCTTCGCCGTCAATGCGATGAACAACAATGTTTTGCTGAATCGTCTGCAGGGGATGTTTACCTCTGAGGCAGAATATTATCCGCTCAAGGAGATCCAGACAAACGAGAATGACGTCACGGTTGTCTACCAGTCTGCCGAGCGAAACGCCGCAGAGAATGGCAAAACCACCAAAAACGATCAGCTTGTGATCAAGATGCTGCAGGACAAAAACGGAGCCGACTATTTTGAGCTGACAGACGGCTCTGGCAAGGAAGTTGGTTTTGCACTTGCAGAGGACGGTGTGACCAACAATATCACCGACCCACGTTTCCCATTCAGCTTTGCAGCCGTTCAGGATGATTCCTTCCATGGTTTTGAGATTACGATCGATGGCAATGCATGGTATCTTTCCAACCTGATGAACACAGAGGGACAAAGCGGCTACTATTGCCGCGGCGGCAACAATGCTATGATGAAGCTTGCTACGATCAAAGAGAGCGTTCCTTATCTTGACAAGCATTATAAGCTTGCCAACATGCGTGGTTACATGTGGGATCGTTCCATCCCTCTTCTGAAAAAATATTTCTTCCTCGGAAGCGGTCCGGATACCTTTATCATTGCATTTCCAAATAATGACCTTGTCGGCATGTATAATTCCGGTCATATCAACGAGCTGATCACCAAGCCGCACTGTATGTATCTGCAGGTTGGTGTGCAGACCGGTGTGCTTTCACTGATCGCACTGCTGATCTTCTTCGGCTGGTATCTGATCGATTCGATCCGTATCTACTGGAGATGTCATTATTCCGAATATATGACCTTTATCGGCGTCGGTGTGCTTGGTGCAGTGATCGGATACCTGATCCTCTGCCTGACAAACGATTCCTGTGTTGCTCTGTCACCAATCTTCTACACACTGATCGGAATCGGGCTCGGCATCAACTATAAGCTCCGAAAGGACATGGCGTTTGTATTTGAGACGTCAGAACCGGCAGCGAACCAGCCGTCAAATAATAAAAGTAAAAAGAAGAAAAAGAGAAAATAACAACATTCCGCATAATGATCGATCAGAAAGGAAGATGCCTATATGAATGCGCAAAAAGTCAGTTTTATTATTTGCACCGACAGTGAGTCCGCTCTTCACGAGTGTGAGATTTATATCAAACAGCTCACGGTTCCTGAGGGATTTGTTGTCAATGTTCTGCCGATCCGCGGTGCAAATTCCATGGCAGAGGGCTACAATGCCGGTATGCTTCAAACCGACGCCAAATACAAAGTATATCTTCATCAGGATGCTTTGATCCTTAATAAGAACTTCCTTCAGGATACACTTGCAATCTTTCAGGAAAACCCACAGATCGGTATGATCGGTATGGTTGGAACGAAACAGCTTCACAAAAACGGCTGTATCTGGACAAATCCAATGCGCACCGGCGCACTGCGTTCCCACCTGCTGACAACCTCCGATGATTATTTTGATGTGCCGATTCCGTCTAACCGCAGCTTCGCTATTGTTGAAGCGATCGACGGACTGCTTATGATGACACAACAGGATTTCCTCTGGCGGTCAGATCTGTTTACCGGATGGGATTTCTATGATCTGTCCCAGTGTCAGGAATTTGCGCGTGCCGGATACCGCATTGCCGTTCCACACCAGGAGACACCGTGGGTACTGCACGACAGCGGTGCACAGAATCTGAAAGATTATCATACCTACCGTAAGACCTATCTCGAAGAATATTATCCGGATAATCAGGTCGAGATTGACGCCTGTAAACGCTTTATTGCGACACAGACAACGGATGGCAGCACTAATACCGCAGTCAGCAGAGACAATGCGGTCAGCACTCTGATCTCGATGATCGACTTCCGCGACTACGAAGAGGCACTTCATTTCACACAGGAGAATCTGTCCCAAAATCAGGACAATGAACTTTTCTGTATCCTTACGGTATTTTTACAGATCTATCAGCAGGAGACAGAAGCCGGTCTTCACGAAGTATTCCTTCCATTGGAGAACGGTTCCCAGACCGCAGGCTGGCTTCCTCTGCATTACCAGAGGATCTGCCGCTACATCTGGCGTATCGAAAACGGACTTCCTCAGGAATATCTGGATGAAGCTCATCAGTATTTCAAACGCTGGCATGTATCCCGGACAGCACAGGATCGCATCCGCATCCTCTGTCTCCCGGAGTAGCATTAAAAGCCTTCCCATGCCCTATCCGCTTTGTAATCAATGCAAGTTCTTTAACAGAGTTACCTCAAAACGGGTAAAGCTTGGTGCATCGGTGCTGCTGTATGCCACAAGGGTTCCTCCCTGCCGCTCCACGATCTCCTTTGCAAGTGCCAGCCCAATACCTATACCCTCCGGACTGCCTTCCTGACCACTTCGGTGAACCCTGTAAAAACGGTTGAATATCTTTGGGAGCTCGCCCTGCTCGATGCCCGGTCCCTGATCGCTGATCTGCACAATATATGCCATCTGCGTCTCCGACCACAGGATCTGTAGCGTTCCTTCCTGCGGACTATACTCACAACAGTTTTTGATCAGATTCTGAAACGCCTCTGTCATCCATTCCCTTTCACACCATACCCTGCAATCATGCGCTCCGTGATAATGGATTTGAAGCTGTTTATCCCGGAACCCATCTGCCACCAGCTGACCACATTCCCGCAACATCATTTCCAGGTTACAGACTTCCTTTTCCATCGGAAGCATCCCGGATTCAAGCTGTGTCAGCTTCAAAAGCCCCATCACCAGCCTGTGAATTCGGTCTGCCTGTCTTCGTGCCTGCACAACCATATCCGACATCGGCGGCTTCGTGAGCTCCTTCTCAAAGATGTCCAAAAACACCTGAAGCGATGCCAGCGGAGTTTTGATCTGATGAGAAATATCTGTCATCATCTCTTTTAAATATCTCTGCTCTGCATGATGCGACACTTCTCTCTGTCCCAATATATGAACACATTCCAACAGATGGCTTTCCAGCCGTCCGACAACGCCTTCCTGATATCGGTGAAACAACTTCTCTTCCCACACTATTTCCGGCTGACGAATTTCCTCCTCCCTGGCGCTGTCTGCGAGAATCTCCTCCAGCACATCCCCGGTCCGGTCCACTTGTCTACTGAGTCTGCTAAGACTCCAGCCCCCGTATATCCATAATACAATAAGACCCGCCAGCAAAGTAATTCTCTGACAAAGATCCGTCTGCGTATTTCCCACCATCACACGACATATCAGATATACTGCGCCACTGCATATCCCGGTCAGAAGGATACTGCTCCATAAATAAAATCTGACTGCTCTTTCCTGCATTTTATCCTGCCTTCAATCCTTTCTTTCATCGTTGTCCGGCGTCTTCCTCTGCCTTCCAATTCCTTCTTCCATCGTTAGCTGCACCTTCGGGACCTGTCCTCCGGTTCTTTACTCCTTCAGTGACTCCATCCGATACCCCACACCGCGTATTGTCGTAATGCAGGATGTCTCTCTTCCGGCATCAAGCTTCTGCCGCAGTCTCCTCATATAGACGGACAGCGTATTGTCATCCACAAAGGCCTCATCGACTGACCACAGGCGTTCCATCAGCTGCTCTCTGGTCAGTATCTGTCCGATGTGATGCATAAACACCTGAAATAAACGATATTCACTTAAGGTCAGCTCCATCCGCAATTGTCCGCGGTACGCACTCATCGTATCCTCATCAAGACGAAGCTCTCCATTGTTATATCCTCCATTGAATGTCCCCGTCTCCTTTTGTACCGGCACTAATTTCTCCCGACCTGCTTTCCTGGTGTTTGCGTAGATCCTTGCAATCAGTTCCTTCGTCCGAAACGGCTTCGTTACATAATCGTCACCATACTGCAGTCCATGAACCACATTGCCCTCATCCTCCAGTGCCGTCAAAAAGATCACCGGGATATCCTCTCTCTCTCCCTTGAACCACTCACATAGGGCAAAGCCATCACCGTCAGGCAACATCACATCCAAAAGCACCAGATCAAACTGATCCCCCTGTCTTCTCCAGCACGTCTTCGCACCGGCACAGTCAGACACACGCGTCACATCAATCCCCTCGCTCGACAGAGCGTATGATGTCCCCATCGCAAGTGTATCATCATCCTCAATAAATAAAACTTTTCTGCTCTCTCGCATCATCATTCCCCATTTCTGAACATCGTCTGCTCATAACCGGCATTTTCCTTTTCCCATACATTAAAGAAAAGAGCATGTGGTCTTCTCCAGCAATCCCAAACAAGACTCACATACTCTTATTAACATATCATTATTCGCCGTCTCCTGCAACAACCAGACGCACTGTTTTAAGGATAATACGGATATCCTCGCTGACAGACCACTTCATAATGTAATCTGTATCAAGCTCCACGATTTCCTCGAAATCCGTGATCTGATTGCGACCACTGACCTGCCAAAGTCCGGTGATACCCGGTTTGGAGGCGAGACGTCCCTTATGGTGTACATGATACTGCTCGTACTCATCCACTGTCGGCGGTCTTGTACCAACAATACTCATATCTCCCTTCAGTACATTGAAAAACTGCGGCAGCTCATCAATGGAATACTTACGGATAAACTTTCCAATTGGAATGATTCGCGGATCGTCCTTCATCTTAAACATCAGACCATCCATCTCATTCTCTTTCATCAGCTCTTTCTTACGTTCCTCTGCGTCCATATACATAGAACGGAACTTATAAATTTCAAAGGTACGACCATTCTTACCAACACGGGTCTGTTTAAAGAAAATTGGTCCCGGAGACTGCAGATAGATCACCGGTCCAATGAAAATGCTGATAAGCACGGTGAGAAGGCTTCCCACCAGCCCACCTGCAATATCCAACAAACGTTTCATCATTACCTGACGCGCACTCGCCAGATGAAGACCTGTTGTAAGAACCGTGTAATTGCCCAGACGCTCCACTGTGCGGTTTGGAATATCATCCGGCACACGAACCAGATTTATATGAACCGTAACACCGGCACGGATCAGTTCATGATTCAGACGGCGGCTTTTCCGGCTGTCAAGCTGCACATTCAAAAATACGCTGTCTACCACATGCTCCATCAGATAATCTCTGACACCATGGTAATCGGAAACAACCGGCACTCCCTCGATCTCTTCTGTTGCCGCCGCTTCCTGCATAACCTTTAATGCATCCTGATCAGCTCCGGACACTGCAGCAGTCTGATCCGCAGATTCATAAATATCATCCATCAGCACAACACCGATGACCTGATAATTTCTGTATTCGTCTTGTGAAAGCTCACGGACGCACTGCTCAGCCCCATCACGGTTCGTAAAGATCAGCATCTGCTCGACATTCGGATTGCATGTCATCTTCTTTCGAAGCATATGCTTGCGCACACAGCGCAGAATATATGTAAAAATAACATGTAATACAAAATAAATCAGAAGACTCTCTCTGGAATAAATTCCTGTCTCCTGCATCAGGAACAACAAGAATAACGCCATACCGTCAATCGACACACAATGTGTCACAGACTCTAACATCTCCCGAAGATAGCTTCTCCGCACGATTGCGGTATGACTGGATCTGATCAAGGATACACAAATATCCAATACAATCAGGATACAAAGCAGTCTGACATAATAGTTTGCCATACCACTGTCAGCACCATGCCTGCAGACATATCCAATATAAAATGCCACAATAATGCTGATGATATCCAATATACCGAAATCCAAATGTTTCAGCCAGCTTTTTTCTCTTCTCACATACATGTGATCACACCTCCCACTTTAATTGTCACACACAGCACATCTGCCACTTACGCAGAATTTATTATCCTGCTGTATATCCCCTATCGTACGCAACGCTATGGGAATCTTACTTATCTTCATGACCATATGAACCATACTCCCCATATTGCCCATACTGACCGTACTTCCCATAACCGTATTTGCCGTAGCCATACTTGCCGTAGCCATATTTACCATATCCGTACTTTCCTCCACCCATCGGAACCTTGTTAAGCACTGTTCCGAGAATCTTAACCTCGCTTTTTGCAAGCTGGTTCTTAACATTCTGTACGAAATGATAACTGATTGCATCTGCCTCAACTACGATGATTGCTCCGTCACACTCCTTGGCAACAATCGCACTGTCGATGACAGAGCCAAGAGGCGGCGTATCGATCAGCACATAATCATAATTCTCTCTGCAGTATTTAATCAGATCATGAAAATGTGTACTCTCTAAAAGCTCTGCCGGATTTGGCACAAACGGACCGGAAAAAATAATATCCATCCCATCGATATCTGTATTCAGACATACTTCATCAAGCGTCTTTTGTCCGGATAAATAATGAGCAAGTCCGGCATCCACACTTCCGACCTTATATCGTCCTGCCAGCACAGACTTTCTCATGTCGGCATCGATCATGATAACACGTTTGCCACTCTCCGCAAAGGATACGGCAAGATTGAACGCCACACTACTTTTACCCTCGTTTGGCGTACAGCTTGTAAAATCAATTACCTGAACGCCTGATCCACTGAACTGGACATTGGTACGAAGTGATTTATATGCCTCATCGACACGATAATCTAACTTCTTTCGTCCTTCAAACTTTACCTTTGTCAACCTTCTCACCCATTTCCTTTCCTGGAACGCTGTCCTAACAGAAGACGATTCCAAATTCCACCGGAATGACCTTTACGTTTTCTCTTATCCTTCATCATCTGTTCCATTGCGCCCTCCTCAATCGGAATGACACCCAGATTATTCAGACCAAGATACTTCTCAACGTCATCCTCGCTGCAGATCGTATCATTTAACAGATACATCAGCACGATAAAGCCGGCACTTGCCACGAGACCTAAAAGACCGCCGATAGCAATATTCTTCTTGGTATTCGGACTGCTTGGACTGTTCTCCAGATGACCGTACTCTACTGTTGTCGGCTCATCCACATTCATGATTGCAGCGATTCTGGATACAGATACCTCGCTGATCTCGTCCACGATCTCCTTTGCCATATATGGATCATCTGCTGTCACGGTAATATCAAGAATACGTGTATCAGACTGATTATTCAGTGATACCATACCCTTGAGTGTCTCATATTCCATATCCAGTCTGAGATTGTCAATCACAGTCTCCAACACCGGACGGCTCTGTACGAGCACCATATAATCCTGTGTCAACTGGGCTCCCGCCTGCAGATCGGTCAGTGATGTGAGTGCCGATGTCTGTCCTACGATATAAAGCTTTGAAGTGGACTGATACTTCGGCGTGATCAGAAACATGGTTCCGATCCCGGCTACTGCTGCAAGGATGATACCTGTCATCAGTATGCTGAACCATCTGGCGCGCACCACCCCAAAAAGTTCTAATAAATCAATTTCGATTTCTTCATCTTGCTGTTTTTCCATAGATTCCCTCTTATCTTTCTAATCTCCCGATTAATCAATATATTTGTCAGACAGCATTGTCTCCGGATATTTGTTCAGAATCTTTTGAAGAATGCGTTCTGCATCCGGATTCTGCCCGAAATATCGAAGAGCATCTTTCATCAGCGGCTTACGATAATCCATTCCATGACAGTCACTTCCCATAAACTGGATGTAGCCATCCAGAATCAACCGGCGATGGTAAGCAGCTCTCCGCTGTAAAAAGCCACCCACAATACTTTCCGTATTCATCTGGAAATAACATCCCATCTTGGCAAGCTCCTCGATATGGTCATAGTTCTTATACAGTGCTTCATAGCGTTCCATATGAGCAATGATCGGAATATATCCGGCCATAATGTACTCATGCAGTGAATGGTAAAGCACCTGATACTTGTCAGATGGAAGAAATTCTACCAGAATATAGCGTGTTCCAGCCATCGTCAATGCACGACCCTTCTGCAGCTCCTCCACCATACCCGGACCGTTTAACAGTTCATTACCAAGCGAAACAGTAAAGGAATGATCAATTTCGTCCGCCTGCTTCTGAAGCAGGGCAAGTTTTTCTTTGAGTTCATCTACCGGATGATTATCTCCCTTCACAGAGAAATGTGGTGTTGCCACAATATGGCGTACTCCCTGATCATATGCCATCTGAAGCATATGCTTTGATTCATCCGGACTTTTGGAACCGTCGTCTACTCCTGGTAAGATATGCGTATGTATGTCATAAAACCCGGTTTCCATGAAATCTCCCTCCCTACTCTGCATAGATCGTATGCAGATAACGTTTCCATATCATCAGCGCGATCGCAACAAGAATGCCAAGACATCCCACATACATCAGTACATTGATGCTCCACGCAGCATATTTCTGTAAGAACTGCAGATAATATACCGGCGTTGCCTCAATCTTTGCGGTCACCTTTAATAATTTTGCAAGCACTGCACCTCCTGCAACAAGACAGGATGATATCAGAATGGAAATGCACATAATGCGTGCCGCCTTATGCGGATAACCATACAATCTGCATGCAAGTATAAAAAATACTAACAGCATAATAATGCTGACAATACAGGTCAGATAAAACCATCCAAGGAATGATGTGCGACTCTCATAGATCACTCTGCCCAGCTTGAACTGAAGCATGTTCTCATAGGTATCCTTCAGCGTCTCAATCATCTGCTGATTACTCTCATCACTCTTGCCTGTCACCTCAGTTTTCAGGGCATTTTCAATGCCATCTGTTGAAACAGCAGCATCGTTTTCTCCGGCAAGAACCTTGCTGATATACTGCTTCTCCTCAATATATACACTGGACAATGTATAAACCTCAGAGGCAATCTTTCCATCATAGCCTGCTTCCTCAAGCTGTCCCTGTGCCGTTTCGCGGATCATCTGAGTCACCCCGAGGAAATAGTCACTCTCCATCAACTGGCGCTGAATGGAATTATTATTGTATGCTCCAAAATATAATCCCAATGCAACCATCAGAAGAAGCGTCCATCCACCGGCAGAAACACCTACTCCTGCTGCAATAATTCCACGAAGTCTGCGGTTTTTTTTGTGCTGGCGCTTGATCATAACAATATAATATACGACAGCAGCAATTGCTGCAACTGAAATTCCTGAAATCACCCAGAAAAGAATTTTCCATAATGAAATATGAACAATCTTACTTAAAAAGTTATCCTTCACATCCTGTGCTTTACTGTTGTCGTCTTTAGAATCGGTATTGTTATTCTGAACAGTAAAAGCTGATCCATTTCCTGAGATCGTCACTTTGCCCTGCTTTGCCTGCTCTCTGTCCACATCCTCAAAGCCGATGGAATTGCCAAGATCCTCTTCCTTACCCCAGTTATTCACACCGTTAGAAGACTGATCCGCTGCCGGTGTGGCCGTGGCAGTCTGAGCATCCATCTGCTGTGTCTCTGTCTTATCACTTTTGCTGTCGTCAGACTTTGTCCCCGGCTTTCCTAAGATTGTCTTTAATAAAAGCTTATTCTTCGCCTCTTCCTTCTTGGAATGCTCCGGTTCCGGCGTTGCTGTATCATTGCCGGATGCCGGTGCCTCTGAGATCATATCACAATATCCTTCCTGTACCAGCTCCTGATAACTTCCATGGAACTGTGAAATGTATCCCTGTGCCTGTGCCGCCGAAAGATCTACACCGTCCTGCGCAAGCTTTGCCTGTCCCTGCCCAATATAGGAGCTCTTCACAACATATGTGGCACCGTTATAAGAAAACGACTGGGACACCGCAGAGATCAGACTCTGCTCATTTGCATTGATCTCCCCTGCCTGTACACTGACAGCACTTAAGGCAAAAGCCGCTATTCCAATTATTAATCCTGTTAATCTGCGTTTCATAACTTCCCTTTCCTACTGTTCATTTGTATATATTTGCACATCAGAACGAACATCCCCCTGAACATAAACAACTCCACAGTCTGCCACAGAAGGATCTATGGTATTCTGCAGATCGCCCTTCAGATAATATGTCTTCTGAAGTTCCAGATCCTCTACTGTCCAGTACTCCAGATCGGTACTTTCCCTGCTGACACGGATCGTGCCATCGTGATTCACCTCCGGAGTGCCACCGGTTGCCCCGGTCGCAAGCGTGAACAAAAGATTTCTTCCACTTGTTTTCTTGGTATACGTCTTTCCATTTAAGCAAACAGTAATATTCCCATAATATTGCTTATTGATCAGATAGGCAGTCATCGTCATACCATCCTTTTCAACCAGACTGGTTGAAACCACCAGGGTGGAAGGATCTGCCGGTACCGGTGACACGGTTGCTGTCGGAGCAGGCGGCTCCTGTGTCACCTGTGGTGCTGACGATACACCTGCTGTCGCTGGCGCCGGTGACGTTGATATCGGCACCGGTGCTGCAGACGAATCCGGCTTACTGCTTTCCGTCGGTACAGCCATCTTTTTCTTTTTCACCGTCACGGTACAAACAGCCTTTAGCGATGGCTTCTTTACAGACTGAACCGTTATTTTCACCTTTCCGGTCTTCTTGGCTGTCACCTTGCCCTTCGCTGTAACAGAAGCGATCTTCTTATTACTGCTGCGCCACTTTAATCTGCCCTTTGCCGCTTTGCCTTTTGCCTTCAGCCGGAAGCTTTTTCCTTCTGTGATCGTCTTTTTAGTAGTATTAAGCCAAAGAGCTTTCTTACCGGCATGGCTGACCGACGAAGCAGCATTAAACTGACAAAGCAATGCAATCACCAAAAGAATACATCCTGCTTTTCTGCTAACCCTCACCATATTCTATCCCCATTTCGAAGTTTAACAATCATCATTTCATGAAAACAGGATCGTTACAAACGTAACGATCCTGTCATGTTTACTTATTACGCTTGGATATTACTTTGAGATAACGAATCCGTACTTCTCCTGAACTGCCTTTGCGATATCCAATGTTACATTACCATTCTTAACAGTCACTGTGCAGGCACCTGCTGCGCCTGTGATAGTAGCTGTAACGGTTCCATCCTCTGCAACGGCTACGGTAGCTGCATATGTGCCATTACCCTCTACAGTACCAACCTTAAGATCGCTTACTGTATAAGCTCCGTTTGCACCCTTAACTGTCAGAGAGAACTCACCCTCTACAGCAACCTTTGCAACATCTCCATCAGCCTTAACAGTCAGATTGTAATCCTTACCGTTGTAAGAAACAACTGCTGTATCCTTACCAGCTTCCTTGTTTACAACAAATCCACCGAATGCCTTGTTGTCATATGCCTTTGATACGAATGACTCCGCTGCCTTAACAGCATCCTTCTGGGCACTAGCCTCGAATCTGTCGCGGATTGTCTCGATTGCTGCAACAGCGCCTGCTGTAATCTCAGCATTGTTACCCTCTCCAAAGCTTACCTTGTAAGAAGATCCCTCTGCAAGAGCCGGAAGATCATAACTCAGATCACCATTATCCTTAACAACAGGAGCGATTGTCTCAACCGGTGCCTCAGTAGGAGCTGCCGTCGGAGCCTCAGTAGGTGCCTCAGTTGGGGCTGTTGTTGGAGCCTCTGTAGGCACAACGGTAGGAACAGTGGTAGGAGCTACTGTAGCTGTAGGCGCTACTGTAGGAGCTGTTGTTACGGAAGGACCTGTTGTAATTGCAGGATTAGATGCGATAGCTGCACCTGTGACAAGAACTGCAACAGTTGCTTTCTTCTTGCTTCCGTCCACTGCCTTTACAGTGATCTTAGCATTACCGGCCTTGATACCTGTGATAACACCCTTAGCGTTAACCTTAGCGATCTTCTTTGCATTTGATGTGAATGCAAGAGCCTTGAGTGTAGCCTTCTTAGGCTTTACAGATGTCTTGATCTTCTTCTTTGCACCAACATTAACTGTAATGTTCTTTGTTGCTGTAACCTTTGTTACTTTCTTCTTGATCTTCTTAACAACAACCTTTACAACAACTTTCTTGCTGCCAGACTTGATTGTGATCTTAGCGTTACCCGGCTTCTTAGCCTTTACAAGACCCTTCTTAGATACAGAAGCTACTTTCTTCTTGTTGATCTTGTATGTAACCTTTGCCTTCTTAGGCTTTACAGTTACCTTAAGCTGCTTTGAACCATAACCTGCAGCTGCGCCCTTGTAAAGAACGATCTTCTTTGTCTTTACTGTGAGCTTCTTTGCCTTAACCGCTGCCTGAGCCGGTGCTGCAGGAACGATTGATGTGATTACCATTGCTGCAGCGGCTACTGTAGCAATCGCTTTCTTGATTGTCTTACTTCTCATCGTTTTGCCTCCTAACATTTATGCCCCTCACCCTGATATACCAGACTGAATCTGATAAATCTCATCTCTTCTCCATCGGTATTTTAATGATAGGCATTTTGTTGTTTAATATAACAATTTTCGAAACTTATTTTAGTTGATCGAATATCAATTGTCAAGATAACACCCAGCCAATTGATCCGTTTTGTGAATTTCATCTATTTTTTTCTTTTTTTCTCAAAAAAAACCAACAAACTGCACATTATGACCAATTTCATCTGACACATATATGACATATTTTATATAAACACGCTTACTATTTGTTGCTTTTCCACAACAACGACTTCTATTTCAGCTTTTCCAGAGACATCAATACAAAGCTGACCACCAAAAGAACACAGGAAATCCAGATCACATGAATACCGTAATACGAGGAAGTAATTCCTCCAATACCGGCTCCAATCGCAAATGTCGCGATCACACCAAAATAATATCCCATCTGTCGAAGCTGCTCCTTCTTATGTTCCCTTGCATATAAAGATAACGCCGCCATACCGCTCCGCAGATTACCGATACACATCGTGCTTGCATACGAATATCCACCGACCTTCCGAAACGACTGCACCTGCATGGCACAGGCAAAGGAAACTAATATTGTCGCCGCCATATTATACGTCTGCGGTATAAAACCGACCACTGCCAATATCACAATCTCTGCCAGCAAAATTCCCTGTCTCCAATGAATCCGCTTTGCATTCCGGTAACGGTACTGAACATTTTCCGCAAGAAGCACTCCTGCCGCAAACGCGAGAAGTGGCAACAGATAACGCAGCCCTTCGTACCACCTTCCTTCCATAAAATGCTGACTCATAAGAACAACATTTCCCGTCTGTGCATTCGAAAAAACCTCGTCCCTGCAGTTATATGTATATGCGTCCTGAAATCCACCGGACAATGCCAGAAAAAATGAATTGATGAACGCCTCCGACATCTGCCTCTGCGGCAGAAATTCCGCAAGATTGAACCCCTTCTTTGCCACTTGGCAACAACCTCTTTTCTTTCATGATATAAAAATGACTAATTACGCCTATAGAAGTATAACTATACAAAATGTCACTGTCAATGCTGCCACTGATACTTTCCGCCTATGGCAGGATACACAGAAGTTATTTGTATGATTGATGAATTCATGGTATAATTTATGTAATTATGCATAAATCACGCATTAAAGGAGGTCAATATGGATCAATATATTTTAAGTTGCTGCTCAACGGCTGATCTTTCCAAGGAACAGTTTGAAGCACGCAATATTTCTTATATCTGTTTTCACTACGAGCTGGACGGAACCGCTTACGCAGATGATCTGGGACAATCCATGGATTTCAAGGATTTCTATCACCGTATGGCAACCGGTTCGGACACCAAAACATCCCAGGTCAATGCAGACGAATATGAATCCTATTTCCGCAAATTTCTGGAGCAGGGTCTTGATATTCTCCATCTGACCCTTTCCTCCGGTATCTCCGGCTCGATCAATTCCGCTAACATTGCTGCCGAAATTCTCCGCGAAGAATTTCCGGATCGTAAAATATATGTTGTCGATTCTTTATCCGCTTCTTCCGGCTACGGACTGCTGATGGATAAGCTTGCCGATCTGCGCGATGAGGGAAAGGATATTGATGAGGTTCGCCGGTTTGCGCTGGATCACCGCCTAAACGCCCAGCACTGGTTCTTTTCTACGGACCTTTCCTTCTATGTGAAAGGAGGACGTATCTCCAAGACCTCCGGTGCTGTCGGAACCGTTCTTGGAATCTGCCCTTTATTAAATGTCAACAACACCGGTCATCTGATCCCGCGCTACAAGATCCGCAGCAAGAAAAAGGTCATCGCAGCGATTGTGGAACGTATGAAAGAAAATGCAGAGAACGGTCTGGATTATGCCGATAAATGTTTTATCTCCCACTCCGACTGCTATGAAGATGCCAAAACCGTTGCCGACAAGGTTGAGCAGACATTTCCACATTTAAAGGGACATGTTGAGATCAATTATATCGGTACCACGATCGGAAGTCATACCGGTCCGGGAACTGTAGCTCTGTTCTTCTGGGGAAAGGAACGTACCGAATAAGTCTGTGAAAACGATATTTTCAAAGAACGCCTCCGAGCAAAACAACTCGGAGACGTTCTTATTTTCATTAAACTCAAACTTCGCACACCGATTATTGGATTGCGCCCATACTATTTCTTATGTCCGAGGAAAATTAATATAGATTTTTGCCTCAGGATATCTGACGAAACCGTGA